>Ga0208082_1000004_pt1 | contig 88951 bp, 77 predicted proteins | sample LakMenE09Jun09ns_FD_150683 | JGI IMG/M metagenome (GOLD analysis project Ga0208082, IMG submission 150683) | Freshwater microbial communities from Lake Mendota, WI - 09JUN2009 deep hole epilimnion ns (SPAdes) | ecosystem: Environmental > Aquatic > Freshwater > Lake > Epilimnion/Euphotic zone ... | reverse complement strand
CAATACATTGCTTTGGTTTGACCTTGATAGTTATATACAGGCTGTTTATCGCAACCATCGTGTTGGCATCTTTTATTTTTGATATCAATCATATCTGGTAGCTTGTGAGCATTGCAATACATTGCTTTGGTTTGACCATCGTAATTATACGCGGGCTGTTTATCGCAACCATCCTGTTGGCATCTTTTACTTTTTATATTCACCATAACTGGTAGCTTGTGAGCATTGCAATACATTGCTTTGGTTTGACCTTGATAGTTATATACAGGCTGTTTATCGCAACCATCCTGTTGGCATTTTTTATTTTTGATATCAATCATATCTGTTAGTTTGTGAACATTACAGTACAATGTTTTGGTTTGTCCTTCGTAATTATACGCAGGTAGTGTGTTGCAACCATCGTGTTGGCATCTTTTATTTTTGATATCAACCATATCTGGTAGTTTGTGAACATTACAGTACAATGTTTTGGTTTGTCCTTGAAAATTATAATTAGGTCTTGTATTACAACCATCGTGTTGGCATTTTTTATTTTTTATATCAATCATATCTGTTAGTTTGTGAGCGTTGCAATACATTGCTTTGGTTTGTCCTTGATAGTTGTATACAGGCCGTTTATCGCAACCATCGTGTTGGCATCTTTTACTTTTTATATCAACCATATCTGGTAGCTTGTGAGCATTGCAATACATTGCTTTGGTTTGTCCTTCGTAATTATACGCGGGCTGTGTATTGCAACCATCGTGTTGGCATTTTTTATTTTTGATATCAACCATATCTGGTAGCTTGTGAGCATTGCAATACATTGCTTTGGTTTGTCCTTGATAGTTGTATACAGGTAGTGTGTTGCAACCATCCTGATGGCATCTTTTATTTTTTATATCAACCATATCTGGTAGCTTGTGAGCATTGCAATACATTGCTTTGGTTTGACCTTCGTAATTATACACAGGCTGTGTATTGCAACCATCGTGTTGGCATTTTTTATTTTTGATATCAATCATATCTGTTAGTTTGTGAACATTACAGTACAATGTTTTGGTTTGTCCTTCGTAATTATACGCAGGTATTGTGTTGCAACCATCCTGTTGGCATCTTTTACTTTTTATATTCACCATAACTGGTAGCTTGTGAGCATTGCAATACATTGCTTTGGTTTGTCCTTCGTAATTATACGCGGGCTGTGTATTGCAACCATCGTGTTGGCATCTTTTAGGCATGAGTTTATAAGATGTATATTATTTATATGATATCATTTTTTTTTGCTTTTGCATGTGAAATAGATATAAAAGATATAATGAAATCTATAGATAATCATATACGAAAATGTCTCTTATGGTGCATGCTCAACTAAAAGATATATATAACATTGTATGCTCAAGACACTTTATTTATAAAATTTTCATGCTTCGGGATAAATCAGTTATAAATAAAGCAAGCAATGAATATATTTCATATAAAAGAGCGTATAACCATAACGACTTGAATGTTGTTTCTGATATGATAGAAATCCCAGATAACTTTATGAATATTATTCAGACAAATTTGCATAATATTGATATTATATTTGATAGTTGCCATGAAGTCATCAAGAATTGTGATACCAGTTTTGTGATAAAATATACATCTATTTTGAAGGATCCTTATTATATCTATCAGATTTTAGGAGATACTAAAATCATTTTATATGTACAGTTTACAGTCAATAAGAATGACCCAAATATGACAATCATACATTTCAACAAGAAACTTGTGAACGCAGGTGATGTAGATGATGATGATGTCATTATCAATGCATCAAATAATGATATTATAACCAATATCTATCAACAGAATACATTGCACATCAATGAGAGTATTGTTAGTTTGAGTGAAGCACTATTAGGACATAATTTTGTGCACAATTTCATCATACCTACTATCAACAGTGTATTCAACATGTCTTTTAGTATTTTGCAAGATGTTTATACATCACGATTCATCAAATATATGTCAAAGAAGCACATTGAACTATATAAGAAAAAAGATTCAGGTCATACTATTTAGAACTCTTGTTGCGACAAGCATAATTTGATTTCTCCCAATGATGCAATACTATATCTCAATATAATTGGATATGAATTCTTGAGATATATCTCCACATTGGAACAAAGATTAGTGCATTTTGTGAAGATTGTTAGGTATTTGAGACTAAATACACCTTGAATAATTTCATGTGTATTGTCATTCTTAGAAATTTTTATATTTTGTGATTTTTCTATCCCCAATATAGTATCTTGTGTACAGAAATCTCCTTTGCAACTGAGCACAAGTTGCTCTGCTACGTTGCGTATTTCAATGTAGTCTGCTAAATTATGCATATCTCTAATGATTTTTTGTAGATATGACGATGGCATTGTTATAATGGTGTGGAAATCTACAGGAGGAATCTCAATATTGAGAATATCAATGTCAAGCGTTGATAGTTTGTAGTTGGTCTCTACATTCTTGTCATTGTTAATAATTTTGATACCCAATATACTTGGGTCATCCTTACGAACATAAAGAGACATCAAATCATTTGTTCCTATAGTCTTGATAAGCATGTGCAATTTCAACATACAAACACCGATATACATCTTCTTTTCACAGAAATATTCTTCAAATTTGTCAGCATCAAGTTTCATATGAATCAGGACAATGTTTGTATTATCCATTGCTACTATCTTAAGACCACTATCATCTACTTCTAAATTGACATCTGTAAGAATATCTTTCAAAGCATCTATGACCTGTTTGAAGATAGGTGCTTGAATTGTCTTTATATTCAAAAGATATTCACTATTATTTGTTTTTACCATATCTTATGCTATGCTACTTACGCTATGAACAATAAATCTTATATGGTTTTCTTCACTTTAGCTTTTGCTTGTTCAAAATACGGAATATATATCATTACATTTTTACAGCTTTTTCACGTTGGGCTTTCATGAATTTCTCCATTTCTTCCTCGTGTGCTTGACAAATCTCACGCATATTTTTCCACTTATCTTTTTCTTCATTGTATGCAACATTCTTAATGTCAGCGGGTAAATTCCAGAGTTCTGACAAGACAGCTACAGAGTTTCCTTCATGTTTATTATACAAAGCTTCAACCTGTTCCTGCGTCACTCCTTCAGGAGCTTGTTGTAAAATGCTTTCAATCATGTTTCTTATTGTATCAAGTATTTTTTATATGTTCTTTTTTACATGCAATATTCTTGGGTACATATACACCCTTGAAGATTTAAAATGAGACATTTTTATATCCTTTATTTAGAATGTCAAAACATAAAAGTACTGATTACAAACTAACTGCTGTCAAATATTATTTGAAAGGTAAGAGTAGTTTAGATGAAGTTTGCCACATTTTCAATTGTTCTAAAAAGTCTTTGTATAGATGGGTTAAAAAATACAAGTTGATAAAAACATTACAAAGACAAAATAGAAAACCTATATCTTACAAAATTACTAAACAACAACTTAAATATGCTATTAGTTTGTTAAATAAAAACGAACAGATTACTATGAAAGAATTATCTACACAAATAAATAAAAAATATAAGACGTACAATATTACATCACAGCATTTAGGTAAAGTAATAAGAGATAATAACATAACCAGAAAAAGAACAAAACATAAGCATTATCCTAAAATTAGACATAAAAATCCCACTAATCTGAAGGAAGATTTAAGACGTTTTTATGATGAGGTAAGTAAATACCCTATCAATAAAATCATTTGTTTAGATGAGACTGCTATACAACCTATTATTATAAAAGAATATAGTAGGTGTTATCTTGGTAAAAGATGTATTGTAAGGTCTAATGATAATTATGTTTTCAAAAGTTTTACATTATTGTGTGCTATAACAAGTTCTAAATGTGTAGGATATAAGTTATATGAAAAAGGAGGAACAACAAAAGAAAGATTTGTAGAGTTTTTAGAAGAAAACATATTCAATAAATATAACAATTACCTTATCATTTTAGATAATGATGGTAGTCATAATAATGATTATGTAAAACAAGCAATTATCAATAGTGGTAATAAGTATTTATTTTCTGTTCCATATAATCCACAAGTAAATGCTATAGAAAATTGGTTTAGTCAATTAAAGCATTATCTTAGACTTAATAAAAGACTTATGAAATATGATGAACTAAACAAAGCTATCAAGAAAGCCATCAGTAAAATTAAGACATCAAACTATGCTAAATATTTCAATTATGCTTACAAGAAAGAGGCATTCAAACACATTATTAGAAAGTCGTCAACCTTGAAAAGAAAACTGAAGAATTATAAGGATTAATTGCATATTATTACATAAATATGAACTTAAAAAGTATCTTGTATAGACAAGAACAAGAAGAAATAATAGAAAAGATTATAGATATTTTACAATTAGATGATAATAAAAGTATAACATTATATGATTTAGATAATTATATGGAAAAGCAAGATAAGATAATGAATATGATACCAGACATTAGGAAGTTCTTTAGTTTTTCAACAATAATAGGAGCATCAGAACCTTATAGAGCAAAAAGACCTTGTTTATCAATTATCAAACAATTATGTAAAAAAAAGTATGACATATTGGTACAAGATTGTAGATTGAAAGTAGATGGAAAAGATATCAGAAGTAAGAGGTATGTTTTTATTCTCAAATAGAAGTTTCATATTGTTTTAGTTTATCTTTAAGCATCATATTTTCTTCTTCAAGTTTTTTTATTTTATCTTTTAATTCATTTATATTATCAGATGAATATGATTGTATCTGCATGTTAGAATTTTCTATGACATCATTCAAGTATACAACCTTTATATTTGATTGTTGAAATATTTGTATGAGTTGTTCTTTTGATGTTGTTGATGAAGAGAAATCTTTCACAAGAAGAACATATTTACCCACATCATTCAGTTTTTCTGTTAATGAGATTTGCTGTTTCATTTTTCTCAACACACAAGGATAATCATCACCCAATAATGGTTTGACTTCAATATAAGTGGTTGAACAAAAGATGGAGTATCTGCGTAAACCTGCGTGTTTTCTTCCATTATACCAGTTGATATAATATTCATTTTTATGCAAGGGGAAAACTGTAACAAAGAAAAGTTCTAAATCTTTTCTGTCTACATTATTGTATTGTTCTTTGAAAGTAAAATTTACAATCTCATCTGAATCTAATCTTATCACAATATCCCAATTAAACTTACCTTCAAATTCGATATTCATAAATATATTTTTTTTTGTGAGATTATCAATATTATATTCTTCAAAATATCTATGAAAATCATCACAGTTCATTCTGTCTTGTATAATTTGTATGCATTTATTATACTTATCAAAAGATTTCAAGCCTAACAATCTTTTTACATTCTCTTCTTCTAAAAATAAGTTTTGTATTCTATTATGTTCTGGTGTCTTACTACTTTCATTCTGATTGACAATAGTTTGATTTACACATATGTTATACACAATAGGAAACTTCTTGAACCATTCTTGTTGCTTACACCAATCCAAATACTTTGTATCATTCAATAATGTTGTGATAGGTTGCCCCTTATACTTTCCAAAGGGTACAAGAGGTTCAGTCTCCATAGTTATATCATAATGCTGACAAAACTTTATATAATGTGTCAATTTTTATTATTTTTCTATGTATTAACTTCTGGCGTTATATTATTGAAAATAAAAATGTACTTAAAGAATACAAACTTAAATATAATTATGAGTTCTCTTGAAAATAAGAAACCTCCAGACAAGCATTTAGACTATTTCAAATGTGTCAAAGTGCCATTAAAGCATATTGTGAAGCACCCTGAAATAAACATTCCAAAAATTACAAATGCTGTAGTAAGATGTAATAAAATTGTTATCAATACATTAATGTTTATGAAACTCTATTTATTAGATTATTTTGAAAAGAATAATGGATTACCTGCTATTGATAGACTATTTGTTAATTCTTGTATGAAGATAATGTGTAAGGAAACATTAAATGGAAGACCTCCCAAAAAAGAAGTAAGAGAGTTGAAAGAACAATTAACAGCATTTTATAATACTGATTTCAAACCTTTCATTCAAGAAGAAACATTAGATTATACACACCTTAATAATGTATTAGAATATCTTACAATCAGTATTATTACTATGTATGAGAATAACATAAAACTACACTATGTTGAATATATAGAAAGATACATTAATGTAGTTTGGAAAAAGAAGGATACAATCAGAAAAATAAAAGAAGAACATAGTGATACAATAACACAAACAAACTTAATAAATGAGTTTTGTAGGCAGTTAAGAAAGATAAAGCTTGATGTGTTAGATGTTTCAAATGAATATAAGTCTGATGAAAAATATCATATTTGGATTAAAGAAGTAAAAGAATACATAACTCCTAATAAAGAAAAGTACCAAAAAGACAATTTGTATTATGACTTGCAATGTAGTTCTCAAGACTATTTACCTTGTATGATAAGAATGATGAAAGAAGTTGAAAAAGAAGGTGTTATGATGTATAATGTTTTTCCTATGCGTAATGATGTTATACCACATTCTATTAAATTGGATACTACAACATTAGTAAATCTTTTATTTACTGATAGGCAAGGTAAGAAACATCATTATCTAACAGAAGGTAATCTGAAAAAGAATGAAGATAAAATATGGAACTTCTTCTTTAGAACCGAAAGAAAATGTTTTCATAAACTTAAATATTCATTTCATCATATGATTGAAACAGATGGCGTGAGTTCTTCTATACTTATGTTAAGAAATGATATGATTGGTAAAAGAATACCAAATGCTAAAGTAAATCTGAATACAGAACAATATATAGATGAGCTGAAAGATTATAGTAGTATCAAAGATAAGAAAATAGTTGCTATAGATCCTGGAATGTCTGATATTATTTATTGTGTTGATCATGATACTAAAGATGCTAATGAGTTTAGATATACACAAGACAGCAGAAGAAAGGAATGTAAAATAAAGAAGTATTCTAAATTGATATTACAATTCAAAGAGGAAAAGATAGATGGAAAGACTATTATACAACACGAAACAGAACTTTCAAAATTAAATAGAAAAACTCTTCACGCTGATGCTTTCAAAGAATACATTAAGACAAAAAGCTTACTCAATAACAAAGTCTATTCTTTCTATCAAAGGTATATATTCAGAAAACTAAAATTAAATGCTTATATCAATAAGAAAAAGCACGAACAAAAAATGATAAATAAGTTCAAAAAGGTTTTTGGTACTCAAGAAGATGTAATAATAGCGTTTGGGGATTGGGAACAAAAACAACATATGAAATATAAAGAACCAACAAAGGGTAAAGGTATTAGGAAGCTTTTTAGAGAGAATGGTTATAAGATATATTTAGTTGATGAATACAAGACTAGTTGTATGTGTTCTAAATGTTGTGAAGGAAAATGCGAAAAGTTCATTACAAGACAAAATCCAAAACCTTATAAGAAAGCTGATATTCTTGTTCATGGGGCACTCATTTGTAAGAAATGTAATGCTGTGTGGAATAGAGATGTAAATGGAGCAACAAATATATTTAGGATAGTAAAAAATATGATACAAAAAAAAGAAAGACCTAAATATCTATGCAGATAGTAATACTTCAGTTAAAGTTGTCGCTTTAACAAAACCAAAATATACATAGTTCTGAAATGAACTAACCTTTTAGATTTTTTTGAGATGCTATGTCTCATTTTAAATCTTCAAGGGTGTATACAATGAATATTATAGAAACTGTCCACGCTAAGTATATCCAAACAGGAACAAACGGCATAGCGTACTGTGTATTATATTTCCACATTCCGTAATAAACACATATATTCTCAACTACAGCAAACAAAAGTGTCAATAACAATAATATTGGTATATTTATATTTGTCAAATACACTGCTATAATACATGTCAGTGATAAGATACTTATAAGAAACCATTCATATTTTCTGAAGTATATAACAAAGAAAAATACAGTTGCATACAAAGCCAAGAGTATTATAGTTTTTTGTTCCATTCCTAATGAATATTGAAGAAAAAATGACAAGATGAATGATGGATAATATATCGAGTAGATGTCATAAGTTGTTAAGTTAAAAAATGATTTTTTATATTGTTCATCATGTATATATGTCAAATAAGCTTATAATCATCATTGGGTTTCCTGCATCAGGTAAATCTACATATGCTCTAAATTTACATAATAAAACCCTGAAATCTGTTATCATATCACGTGATGATAAAGGTGGTAATACAATAGATTTACTACCATATGTAAAAGAAGAGCTAACAAAGGGAAAAACAGTTATATTAGATAATACGAATCTTACAAAGAAGGTCAGAAAGCCTTTTATTGAATTGGGAAAATTGAATGGAGTGCAAGTTCATGCTATTCATATCAGAAACATGATTGAAGACAGTCAAGTGAAGGCATTGCATCGCATGTTTGAAATGTATGGGAAGATATATTTAACAGGGAAACCATGTAAGAATGATGTGGCTCATACAGATGCAGGTGTATTTCCACCTGCAGTATTATTCTCTGCCAGGAAACATTTTGAAGAGCCAAATGAAAGTGAAGGATTTGATAAAATAACTATAATAGATGCAATAGAAACAAAATGGGATGGACGCAGATATAGGAATAAGGCAATATTCTTTGATATTGATGGGACTTTGAGAAAGACAGAACATCTGCCTCTCAAATATCCAGTTGAAACATCTCAAGTTGAATTATTATATTCTGATGAAATAATGAAAAAGAAATTAGAAACATACATAAAAGAAGGCTACAAACTGGTAGGTATATCAAATCAATCTGGTATAGCCAAAAAAACGATATCAGAAAACCAGGTAGTCGCTTGCATGGAAGAAACAAGAAAACTACTTGGCTTGACAGAAAAAGATATGCCTATAATGTGGTGTCCTCATAGCCCAGCACCTATAGTTTGCTATTGTAGGAAGCCTCAAGTAGGGATGATTATGCACTATGTTGAGACCCTTAAGCTAAATCCAAAGAAATGCATTGTTGTAGGTGATAGCAAGGTTGATGAAACCTCTGCTACAAGAATGCAAATGAAATTTATTCATGCTAATCAGTTCTGGGTATAAAGCTCATAAAGGCTTGATAGCTAAAAAAAGAAAATTTGACAATATTTGTAGTTTCCTGAAAAAACGAAAAACTGATAAAACAATTTTACTTACATTATACTGTTCTGACTTGCAATCATGTGTTTATGCAAAGTTGCTTATTGTAGATTTAACAAAACACATGTAACCAAAGGACACAAATGTGGTCGCTGTAAAAGATATGGACACGGAGATGCAGAATGTAATAACATTAGAGCAATACAAAACCTACGACAATATGATGAAGATGTTATGCCTAACAATAAAATATGTAGTGTACCTGATTGTAGATACTACGAATTACATTCTACAGAAGCTCATCATTGCCCAGAGTGCCAAAAAAGAGAAGCACATACAGAATCAGAATGTCCAAAAAATAAACCAAATACAGCAATACAAAACATATATAATGTCAAATGTCCTGTATGCAGGGCTGATAATCCAGTGGTATCAACTAAAAAGATTCTTGGTTTAACAGATACATGTTGTATATGTATGGATAATAATGTTGAAATATTACTACCAAGCTGCTATCATTGCTGTATTTGTCTGCAATGTCTTCTAAAAACATAACATATAAACAGTAAACAGTATTGTATATTATGATTGTAAAACATATATGTTTTTTTTATATAGAAGAAAGAATTAAATACATAAACAGAATTATTCATGAGACAAATACATATAACTCTGCTACAGACATTTTTATTCATACAAACAATAACACATTGACAAAAGATTCGTTTGATGAATATACAAATGGTACCATAACAATTGTTTATCATGATTTAAGTAATATACATCCATTTTATTTGTCTTGGAAATGTAGAGATTTATTAAAAAAGCAACGAGATGACTATGACATATTTATATATGTAGAAGATGATATACTAATTCCCAAAAAGGCAATAGAATATTGGCTAAAATATAATGAAAAATTGATAGATCTGAATTACAATTTGGGATTTATAAGAATCGAAGTTGATCACAATAATATTGAGTATATGACTGATATAATATGTACATTCAATAAATTCGTTCAGGTTGATAACGAAAAATATTGTGTAAATGATGTAAATCCTTACTGTGCATTTTGGATATACAATAAAAATGAATTTAACAGATTTGTTAATAGTGAATATTACGATATTCAAAATATTAAGGGTTATAATACCAGAGAAATGAGTGCAATTGGTTTACATGGGTTGCAAACAAGTTGGTACAAAAATACATTGATACCAATACAAGATGATAAATTATCTAATGATTGCAGAGTTTATCATATGCCAAATAATTATATCAATTTAATGCAATACAGACACATGCAATACAGACACATGCAATTTACTAAATGTATTCTATAAATGTACCATCATTCTTATCAAATTTTGTTTAGTATATTCATTCGCTATATCATATGCCATCATTTCATAAGGGTGTTCCATAGCATGATTACTGTTTTTTACATCATTGATTCCACTGGGTCTATCTGACGTATATGATGTTAACAAGATTTGTCCCTCTGCATTTGTATAAACCTTGTCATTAATATCTGGGTTGCTTCTTCTCAGATCTGTATTAACATGGTCTACGTGTTTATATCCTAATTGTATCAAAATATTACCAACAATTAAAGGGTAATACCTTTGAAATACATGTACTTTTTCGTGTATGAGTGTGCTAACAAGATGTTCATCATTTTTGTCAACAGCTATGGCATCATTAATTGTATATGAAGACAGGAATATAATATCTTCTCTGGTATGTGGAAGACCTTCTTCATATTCCATTTTACCACTTTTGTTTGTTAGAGCAAATTTCCATGGAATCTTAGCTATATCTTTGCATTTCAATATGCCTTTGTATATGTTATTTGCCAAAAATTCATCTGCCTTCTTTACACATCTTCTCAATTTTTTCTGTTGTAGTTCATTCAAGTCCTGGGTACATTGAACTATATTTTGAATATATTCAGATGCATTCTTGACACGTCTTGCATAGAAATCTATTTCAGACATATTTGAAACATACCTATCTTTATCTTGGCTTAAAAATACTGCTACATCATCTTTGGTGAAAAATATAATATTTTCACTTGCATTTGAAGTAAAATTAGATATACTGAAGAACCTTCTTGTCATTTTATAGAAAATATATATTAATAATAAAATTACAGGCAAAAGGACGTAAAAAATAGAGTACATTGTGTCTACTTGTATCATATCAAATATTTTTCGGATATAATGGTATGGAGACAACAGAAATAACAAAATATATTGTAGTTAGTGTGCTCATTGTATTGTTAGATGTTGTGTGGATAGGAAGTAATATGAGCATGTATACAGATGCGGTCAAAGCAGTCCAAAAATCTGATATAATTGTAAATTATTATTATGCATTTATGGCATATTTTTTTGTTCTGTTTGCTAGCTTATATATAGCCATCCCTTTTACTAAACTGCATTTAGAAAAATCAGATACTATTTGGGATAAGCTTTTGAAATCATTCTTATATGGTGGCACAGTTGGTTTAGCTGTTAACGGGTTATATAATACAACGTGTTTAGCTATCTATAAAGATTACAGTGCATCAGTTGCATTATATGATATAATATGGGCTACAACTCTGCACACAACATGTGTGTTTATATATACATTAATGTAATAATTTTATCTCATCATGTGCTGTACTGCAACCAAATCCAAATCACGCATTCTGTAATACTCAAATTTATTATTTGGCAAAGGTCTTTTGATGATATAAGGAAGTTTGCCTTCTTTAAGTTCTTGAAGCGCTATTTTGCGCAGCTCCATATTGGAATGTATCTTCAAATCAGATACATCTACAAAGGGTAGTGCTCCAAGAGCTAACTGGGTAGCTCTGATACTAACAACTTGGAAAAATTCATATTTTGTCATGATAGGTTTTGATATTTTTTCTTTATCAAGACCTCCCATAATTTTGTTGTAATCTTCAAAAGCCGGTGCCTTATATTTCTGCATTATGTCTGTATATACTACCTTTCTTTATTCTAATATCATTTTTTTATTTATCCTATATAGAATCATAAAAACAGCATTACTTACATGTATTTTACACATTATCAGAAAGCATTCACAACCTTAAAAAGTACATATACATGGTTTTTATGAAAATATATTCAAGGTCACATCTTACTTAAGACTATTTGTGTATATGTACTATTCTAAGATCAATCTATTAAATATGTCCATAACTTTTTCTGGTGTATAGTCTGTATACATATTCCAATCATTTTCTTTCACCTTTTCACGATTAAATGATGTGAGAATTTGTACGAATTCGTCGGCTGTTTTGAACCATAATGCATTGTTCTTCAATGTCTTTATATGAAAATTTGATGATATGTTTTCATGCTTATATGCTATAATAGGTTTGTTGCATGTTGAAAATTCACCTATAGACAGACCAAATGTTTCTCCATCACTGCGAGCCCATATCATGGCATCACATGTGTTAATAAATTTTCTTTTTTCGTGCAAATCTGTTATAGTATTCAGATGTATAATATTTCTAAGAGAGGGGCAAAACATTTCCGTATTGACAAAGATGAAATATAAGTTTGGGTTATTGCATGCAACTTGATATAGAATTGTATGTATTCCCATGATATTGAACTGCTGTTTCCCACCATATCTACCGAATACAGTTGCATCTTTGGGTATTCCCAGCTTGGAACGCATATCTTCAGAATGTTCTGGTAAATGTATCATATGTGGCAAAATAGGAATATGTTGCTCCCAACCTACTACAGAATCTGAAATAGATGCATATGTATCACCATGAGGTTCTGTGCAATCAAATACACAATGTACAAATGTTTTAGCAACTTTACTTATCTTCTTATCATTGCCTCCTGCCTTGATTACATATAATATTGATATGCCTTGTTTCACAAGATATGCATCAACTTCGGAAAAGTCATTCAGTCCATGCACAATAAATTGGTTTTGAAACTTGTCTATTACTTGTTGCATATTGTTAATATTGTCTTTTTCATAGAGGATATAGGAATGATTATTGAACATTTGCTGGTTAAAGAAAGCATAATCATACACTGCGACACCAGTTCCGCGTTCACATAGTTCGTTAAGCCAAAAAGCAACTTTTCTCATGAATCATATGTTGATTATTTTCTTATATTGATTTCCTTTATTTAGAAACATGTCGTGATGATGGATGATGATGATGTTATACAGGTTGATATGATGGATGTTGTGATGCAGGTTGACGAGATGCTGGATGATATGATGCATTTGGATGCATATTTACATTAGCAGAAATTATATCATAAATGGGTCTAAGTGATTGTGTTGCAAGTAGGTTTGATACACTATGTTCATATATGAATTCGTGTTCTTGTGTCAACATTCTTTTGTAATCTGGTATATACATTTGTGCTAATTGATATATGTGTGTTGCCTGATTATCACAACAAGGACCTTGCAAAATATAACACAGATTGTCTGAACTTGGTGATATTTTGTTGTTTCTATTGATAAAATTGAATATATACTGAACATATCCAGGAGCATCGTCAAATTTGAAGGTTATTTCCATGTTCTTGTCAGCAAATAATATGAATCTAATGTATTTTTCACAATCATTATGTAAATCATTCAATACATGTATATGCATAAGAGAGTTTTTATGAACAGCCACCAACAACTTGACTAACCTACATTTGACAACTTTCATTATAATATAGTCATAGATTTAATCCCTTGAGTATAAAAAACAGAAAACAACAAAACACCTATTTTTTGAAGAAAAAACGTGTCAGAAAAAATGGATGGTAGGTATGAGCAAATAATAACAGATAACAAATGATGAACAATATCAATAAAAATCAAATCAAACACAGTAATATCCTCATTATGAACATTTTGACCTTTGGATACATTTTTACCCTCATCTTATGTTATCAGAACACAATCAAGCCCTATTGCTTTTTATAAGACATTTGATATCATCCAATGCTTCCTTATACTTATTTTTATTTGTCATTAAATCCAAATAATCAAATTTTTTCTCAATATATTCCATAACATCTACATTTTGAATAATGCCTTCAATGATGTCTTTTGCACTGTTATATTTCTTAGCTAACTCATTTGTATTAGTTTGCAATAGTGATGATGATAATTTGTTAATTGTTATTGGTTGCCATTTATCATGTTTTCTGACATAACAAACATTATTTTCAAATTTTATGTTATGATTCTCTGGGAAATTTTCATTGAAATGTTTGCAATCTATGTAGTTAGGAATTATATTATTGGAACGTAATATACAGATTAATTTATCGACTGTTATATAATCTATTCTTTCCTTACCAAAGTCATTGATTGTAATGTTATAAATATTATTACAATTGGTATTATTGGTATTGTTAGTATTATTAGCATTGTTAGTGTTGTAAGTATTATGACTATTTACTTGTGATATATTAGGATTTTGATAATGTAATTTACTTTTTGGTGTGCAATTATTTTTCTTTATATGTCTATATTTGGATTGATAATGTGCAAAAGTAGTCATGCACGTAGGACAAGTTAAAATATCCATTCCATTGCATTTTTGTTCATGTTCATTAAGATATTTACGACTAGTATATTCTTTATAGCATTTAGAACAATAATGATATTTAATATCTGTATTTTGTTCATTCATAATATTGTCTATTTCTTGATTGTGTATAATCTTGTCTATATCTATAAGATGTTTATTACTACAATGCCTGTCGAAATTATATTTTTTAATTGTTGAATAATTACAAAACTTACATTTATACATTTATTATACTATTATAATGAGCAATATTTTTATATTATAATGAGCAAGTGAGCAACTTAAATATTTTTATGATAATAATATGATATTTTATAATCATAATCATGATACACAATTGTATATTTTACTCAAAAGGTCATTTCAACCCAAAGCTTATATAAAAATGAGCACATAAACTTATTACATTTAACTTTCATATTTTTAAAGCATGTTGTAAATAGAATTACATTTAGAAAATAGATTTGAACAATTTGGGCTACACTTTTCTCTATTTGGGCTACACTTTTCTCTATTTGGGCTACACTTTTCTCTATTTGGGCTACACTTTTCTCTATTTGGGCTACACTTTTATCCATATTTTTTGACATTTTTGCATATTTGTAATAATTTAAGTATAATTCTTCTTACTAATCTGATAATAATTGAGCAACGTCTTAAACAATAAAAATAAAAATGAGCAGGTCATCATAACTGGTAAGTAAACTATGTTATGTTGTGCTCATTTGTTAGCAGAAAAAACTGCTCATTTTGACCCCTTTTTTTTCAGTCAGCCCTCTTTTCAGCAAAAAAAGGGCTTTTTCTTTGTTTTCTAATTTAGACACATAGTATCATATAATATTATTTATCATCATCACCATCTCCATGACATATTTCTTTTATCTTTTCTTTCAGCATCATATTTTCAAGAACCAACTGGTTCTTATCCTTTATAAGTATATCATTATTTGTTTTCATACGGGCATATACATCCCTATGTTCTTCTCGTTCTTCTTGTAGTTTTTTCTCCAATTCTTTAATTTTGTTTTGCAACATTTCAATTTCTGTGAAATATCCCATGATAGACATCTTTAATCAGATGATATATAAAAAGAATTCAATGAATCATTTTTTATTTTTACAGACTATTGTCTTCATCAAATGATTTCATTATCATCATTATTAACAGCCTTATAACGCATGCATCTCCAGCCTTTATTATCAATAGGGTATGCCCCCAACATTTTCTCAATATATGCCTTAATTTGATTTCTATCTGGTCTCTTTTTATTTTTTGGAACATTCTCCATAGACCATACTCTAAATTCATTATATAAACTCTGAATACCCAGTCTGTCATCTACTGCATTCTTATCAATCTCAATACGGTCATTAATGAATTGACCAATGATATCATTATTATTCTTATAACTCTCTGTAGCAATTCTGACCTCCATGGGCTCTGGAATAGCATTTGGATTGATATACTTATGCCTTTCTATCAACATACTCATAAATGCCTCTGTCCACCTTTCAAACTTATCAGATAGTTCCAAATCCATATGAAATTCGTTGGGTTTTGTAGGGTTTTCACAGAATTTGGATTTGAACTCTACAACACGAATCCTACGCCACGTTCCTCCATCATCACTAGGAACTTCAGGTAATTCATTACACGTCAGAATCATCTTAAACTGTGGCTTAAATTCAGTAGGCTCTTTATACAACCCACGTGTAATAATCCTGTCATTACCTGACAACTCTTTCATGAACCCTATGTTGATTTTGTCATCATTACCTGGTTCCTGCATAACTGCAAATCGTCTTCCTTTTGTTCTTTCCAGCTCACTCTGAGCACTATTGGATGCAACTCGTTTCTGTGTCAACAGTGCTATAGGTAATATGCAGTAATAATCCCCCATAGCTTTTTGGACTAAATCAAGCAATCTAGACTTACCATTACTGCCTTGACCTGTAAATATATAGAATCTTTCCTGTGCAATGCTACCATCAATGGTGCAAGCCAATACATCCAATACAAAGTTTTTAACACTTTCAACAGTGAACAGTTTGTTGAAGAAATCATGTATTTCGGCATTCTCTGGTGATTCTACATTATAAGCAACATAGTTCACCTTTGTTGAATGAAATATGTAGTCATCAGGCATTCCATCTCTGAATAAGTGCATTTTAAGGTCATATACTCCATTTGCAAATCCAATCAGATGTGACCTACTATCAAGAAGTTCATCAAACTTTTCATCCATAAACAGACACTGTAATTCCTTCATGACACTTGTCTTAAATGTTGCATTTTTCAGTTGCTTCGCAATGGTTGTGCAATGTTTTGACCTATCGCTACAAATATCCTTCTGGTTATCATCATCATGTGAAGAAGATGCCTGGCAATTCCAATAATGAGCTCTTTGAAGAAATTTACTGCATATGTCTTCGCTAAGAATAATGCGAAGCGCAGAGCCTTCTGTAGTTATTTTCCAACGGTGTTTATCCTTATCATATTTATACCAAATTGTTCTATTCACTGTTTTAATTTCATTTTTGTAAATTGCTTGTACTACTTTGGCAATATCAAAGTGAGCTCCTTCACTACGAATACACTTGTCAATGAGAGGTATGATAGAATCATTAATAATTTCGTCATATTTCATAGGATTATCTTGTTTTGCCCACCATTTCAGTGTTCCAATACCCATATGGTCCTTTCGCATTTTGTTCCATAATTTTTGACATTCACCTTCTACATAAGAGCTGCCAATTTTGGAGAACTCAACCCAAGTATCAATTAGTCTGTAATCAATATTTCGGAGCACCCATCCGAGATTAATCCAGTCATCATATTTTTCTGCTCTACAATTGGATAAACATTCTAATACAAGACGCTTAATAATGATCAATTCATCATCAGATGTGTAATTTTTGTTGATATTCAAGGATTTAGCAAATATATTGTTGTGCAATTTTGTCTTATACTTGACATCAATAGCAGGTAATACATGTTTAATATATTCCTCTATTTCAGACACATGCTTTGGAAACACTGGTGTCAATGAATCTTGTTTTTTTCTCATTGAAAACAACTTTATAAAACCAATCTCGTCAGTTGCAGTGATAGGGTCATTCAATAATTCTATACTACTACATTCTGATACATATTTGTATATTTGAGATACGCGATAAGAATCAGATTCCATTTTTTTGCTACCATACATTAGCCAACAGTTCATATCAATGATAGCCTTGTCTATAATTGATTCATATTCATTGCATATAGGAAGATTGCCAAAGAGGTCTTTAGCAACATCAAGAATCTTCTTGCGTATGAAGTGTTGCACATTATTGGATACTATGATGTGTGGAAATACAATATGTATGCCATCTTTGTTTTTACCTCTATGTTCTGATGGCTTGGGTTTCTCCATAACATAGGCTAAATTGCAATCATCAGGAACTTGAATATAAGTGTTGATAATTTGCATATAAGTTTTGACTATATTATGCACATGGTCGTTGGTATATACTCTTTTGAGTTGCCTATTTTCATCATAACTACTACTTTCATCAATGGGAAATCTGAAGTCCAAATCTATGCGTATAGGACTTACTTCAAGTGGCTTCTCTGTATAATGAAGAGATATACCGTTGGTCAAAGCAAGACCATAAAGGTTCAAGAATGTATCATACTTTTCATCTGCAATGAAAAAGGCTGCCCTGGGATTTCCCAAACTGGTGTTGCTATAAGGTTTGCCTTTTTCTATTTTGTGTTTACTTATGAAAAGATTGAGTTCTTCTTGGATGCCCATCTTGGGTATATATCTTAATTATATATATTAATTTTATTTTATATATGTTTGTATGTCAGTTTTTCTTTTTCCAAGCAATAGATACCTTAACAGTTTGTTAAGAAGACAATCAATTTTTATTTTATTTATAATAAACAGGGCTCGAATAAAATATGAATGGATTTTGTAGTCCTTCAAATGAGATGAATAAATATTGTTTTACAGAGACATCATTAAGGAAAATGGTAATAATTTGGAACATTATCAACAAAAATAAAATCAAATGCAAATCTGTAAGTGATATATACAAAGCATTACAAACAAAATTGAAACCTCATGTATATTGGTTATGGTGTGGTGTTATGGAGAGAATGGCGGAGAAAAAAATAAACACATTGTCCAATCAAATTAAAACACAGAAGACTATAAAAACTATAAATCAATTGACAAAAGCAAAGAAGGACCTGCGAATGATTGCTAAGAAGAATCTGCGACCAGAAAAACCAGAATCCTGGTATAAAAATCCTAAAACGTGGTTGTCCAATTATGATATACAGAATGTCATGTTCCAGTATTCAGATTGCAAAAAATACAAATATGCATTTTTAGGAGTTTTCCCTATAGATTTCACAGTAGCATCTGTAAATGGTGTATGTTTATACAGTGAATTTTGTCATATTAACATAAAGGATTACATCAAACGAGGAAAGAAATTTATAGGTCTTATAACAAATTTGGATAAGCATGATGAATCTGGCTCTCATTGGACGTCTACTTTTATGGTTATTGACCCGTCATTGCAAACATATGGTGCATATTACTATGATAGTACAGGAAATTCTATACCATCATACTTGAATACCTTTTTACAAGATGTTAAAAAACAATGCGATACCCTATACCCACATATAGATTTCAATATAAACTTAAATAAGAAACAACACCAATATAAGAATACTGAATGTGGTGTATTTTCCATGGTCTTTCAGATACGATGGATTAATAAACATATTGTGAAAAAGAATAATACATCTTTTGAGGAAATATTAGGGAATCCTTACATTGATGATGACCATATGTTAAAGATAAGGGACACACTTTACAGACCAAATACAAAGATGGAACTAAAGAAGTTTTTTGCTGTTAAACAAGTAGATAAAAATGCAAAAGTTCTACACAAAACCAAAAATAGCTAAACGTTGTTGCACATTAGTTAGAGAGCAGATTGATATAGAGTATGCAAAAGATTGTGTCATAGAACCAAGTGCAGGCAATGGTGTATTCATTCAAGGTCTGAAAACATTATGCAAGAATACTATATTTATTGACATCAAACCAGACAACACCATAATAACAAAACAAAATTATTTAACATATCATCACGATGCATCAAAATATCAAAAGATACATGTTATAGGAAATCCTCCTTTTGGATTCAAAGGTTCAATGGCTATCAAATTTATAAAGAAATCTGCTCAATTTGCGGATACTATATCATTTATTTTGCCTTTAAGTTTTGAAAAGAAAAGTATGCAACATTCTGTCCCATTACAATTTCATTTGAAGTATTCATGGATTCTTCCTGAAAATTCATTCAATTTCCACAACAAAGATGTGCATATACCCTCTGTCTTTCAAATATGGGAACGCAGAAATACTCTGCGCAAAGAACCAATCAAAGTCATTCCAAATGGTTATCATTATGTCAAAGACCATGTGCATGCAGATATAGCGATTCGTAGAGTAGGCTCTAATGCTGGTAAAATATATACAGTCTCATTGCCTGACAGAAATATAAATAGCCATTATTTCATTAAACTTGACAACCTCAAACACATAAAGGTCTTAGAAAACAAAGGAATCATCAAAAATACAGCAAAACATTATGTAACAGGTGCTCTTAGTATTTCTAAAAAAGATATGACAAAAGCATTGAATAATGTTATATCATAATGAAGACATTAGTATTACATAGCCTTGATGATCCATAATAATAAGAATACCATAACTGGGTATGAGAATCTAAGCATGAATTCTTGGAAGTCAGTTAGCATATTATCTGATAAATATTTACCAAGATAATGAGTTCCAATTCTTTCTAATGAAATAGCTAGGACAATAACCAAGCCAAAAACAGCAAGCTTAATGACCTCTGGTCTCTTCATGGACATCCTGTCCCAGAATGAATAAGAAGGATTCCGCTTGTATGCCACAGCAGGTACAGGTGGTTTGTAGTAATCCTGAAGATTGTCAAGATTCTGGAATTGTTCTACAGCAGGTTGTTGTCTTTTGGGAGCAGGTGCTTGCTGTACTGGTGCTGGTGCTTGCTGTACTTGTGGTGCTTGATAGACATCTTGTTGTGCCATCTTTTGTCTTGCAGGAGCAGACATTTGTTGTTCTTCATCGAAAAAGTTAGTAGAATAGTCATCTGAACCTCCACCATATGCTTGATATAAGTCTGCCATCTTAATACTATATTCTGAAAACATTATTTTTTTATTCTCTGGATATATCAGATATGAAATATACTAATACATACTTGGATATTTTTAACATTGTTCTTTGTGTCATTATTATTGGCTTTATCATTTTTGGAACCAATAAAAAATGTCTTGAAAGATTTGATAACATTGAAAATAAACCTGTTTTATCAGATTATCAAAAAGAAATTCTTGAAGGTGTACAACGTGGTGTTATAGATAATCCAACTATACAAAAGATTATCAAAGAAGGGGAGTTCAAAAAAGAAGACTTGGATAATATCATCAAATATTTAGCACTAAATGAAAAATCTGCATAACCCTTTTTATGTTTCTTCTTCATCTTCTTCATCTTCTTCATCTTCTTCAGTATATCTTCTATTCAAGTTAAATTTTGATTTATTGTCTTGAGTGAATTTATAAGCAATCATTTTGTTCATATTGTCAATATTTTTTTGACTATATTCTAATTCTCTTTTTTTGTATAAATCTAAATTATCCCTTGAGAAATCCTCATCTTCTTCATCCGATTCACCTTCTTGTTCTTCTTGTTTGTATAAATAATTTATTATATTAGGATTGTAATCCGGGTTCAATATAGAATTATGAAAAGCATTATCTTGTTTAGGCTCATAGTAATAAATAGCAAATACTAAATTATGATTGACACCTTTAAAATTATACAATGCTCCTGTTTCTGTTTCAAAACGCAGTGTTAGTCTGGAAAGCTTTCCAATGGGATGGAATTCTCTTGTAGGAACTTTTAAAAATGATGTTTTTTCGTCATTATATCCATAACTATTGATTCGTATCTTTGCAAGACCATTATTATATTTTGTATATGCTAAAGACCTATATAAATGTTGCTCTATTTCAGGACATCTAATTAAGAGATATTTACTTCCTATTAGATACATCATACCTGGTGCATACAGCACATGTCTACCAGTCGTATCTTTATAACTGTGATATAACTTTTCAAATCCATCAACATCATTATATTCAGCATAGTGATACTTGGTAGTTTCCTTACGAGATGTGTATAAATCAAAACCTAATGCTTCGGCAATAGTAGATTGACTCATGTCTAATATGAAAGGCTTGGATGATTTAAAATATATCATGTTTGTTAATTCTGCAGGGGTATCTACAGGAACTATGTCAAGGTCTATGCCATTTTCTTCAAATGTTGTTCTAAGTTTGTTAATAAATACATTTGTTGTGTAATCACCTACAGGCACATCTATATGAGAAAACATGGTTCTATCATATATTTTTTTACCATCTTTATCACTAATGACAGGGATCATGTTATTTTCATCATTGGTAGCAATATAATAATAGAGCCTATTGTTATTTGTATCTATATTACACATTGTTTTAGGGACACTCACATCAATAATTTCTATACCTATCACATTTTTGAAAGGAGTTGTAAACTCTAAAGTATATTCAGAAGGATCTGGATATACCTTTCTATCCCTATCTTTGCTATCTATCAGAAAAGTATAAGATTGTTTGATACTATTTTTTTTTAAATAATTTATATCTTCTATTGACATTAGAAAAGTAAATAAAACAATTCCTTAAATGAGACTTATGTATTATGTAAATTTTATTTTACTATGCATAATCATTTCAAATATTATTTTGCAATCTATAAAAGCAAAAGAAGGGTTTGAATCATCAATAATGCATTCAGCTTCCAATCATATACGGGCTAAAATGAGACCATGTACAATCCAGCTTACAAACGATGATGAAATATGTGATAAACTTTCAGATATCTATGAATTGAGCGATTCTCAACTTCAGGTAATATTAAATACAATGAAAACAAACAATGCTGATAAGACTGCATATAATATGTTGCAATATGTCAAATCTGTAAAACAGATACTTCCTATGAATAGTTGTAAAATACAATTATCCCAATGGAAAGAAATTCAAGAAACGTATACATCAACATCAAACATAATATATCCTTACAAATTCATAACAAAGAATAATGAATATAACACAAGTAATTTATCAGGGTATTGTTTTTATGATGTTTCTGATGCAGCTACAAACAATGGACATATTGACTATTTAGAAGATATATCAAATCCTTCATCTACACAATTATATACATTACATAAGTTGAACAATACATCTGATGCACAATCTATCAAAGATTTATACTGTAGTACACAACCAGGTTCATCATTTGTACCTTTAGATAGTGTGTTGAACTTCATGCGATTACATGCATACGTAGGGGAAAACAATACAATAAAAATCCACAAAATAGATGTTGTATCATACAATACTGAATTAAATAGGTTTCAACCAAATACATCATATGAAATATCAAAATTCTTTGAATTTCAATACAACAACAAACAATTATTTCTAGGTTTTAGTAAAATGTCGTTATCAATTTATACATTCTCATTTGATATATGCAAACGAATCAAGGAATATACTATTTCTAATTCAATTGATTTTTCCTTTGAAGAATTTCCAAATATGCTACCAAAACTTGTTGAAAATAATATTGAATTGCCGCAAAAAGATAAGAATATTCAAGCAAATATCAATGCAAAAATAAATGATATCATTGAACATCATAACAGTCTTAATGACCAAATACAAGTATATGATGAGAGTATTCTTGAAATCATGAAAAATTACGATCAATTACAAGATATGGAATGTAGAGATGAGAAATGCAATGTTCGGCAACAATATTTACTATCAAAACGTGATATTTTGAAATCTGAAAAGGCTCATTTAGAAAATCTATTACTCAAACAAAAAGAAGAGCATATAACATACACTGAATTGAGTAATAAACTTAAATCGTCTTTCTTCACATTTGATGAAATTAATAATATGTTAGGTACATTTGGAGTTCCTATACCCTATGATAAATATGCATTCTTGATATCAAATGACGACTGTATTTACTTACAAATCTGATAGCTTCATTATTCGCAATGATTTGTCTGGTGTATCTCTGTGAATGTATTTTGGCAAATGATTTTTATGTAATATGAGATATCTTGTTATATCATGTGGTGTGTTATCAGGTAATCTGTTATTTATGTATGCATGCAATAAAATGGTCTTGAATACAATGTAACAATATGCATTTGAATACTCCACCCATGAATTGTTTCCTTGTTTTTTTAATATTTTGCTTGTTTGATACAAGCTATGTTTCAACTCTGATTGTAATAAAGTTTTAAATTTTATATTATATTCGGATGACACGAATGATATAAAAAATAGAGTAGCCCAAAGTTCTACAACTGCTTCATTAGGAATCAAAACAGTTTGCTTGGCTATGTTAAATGTTTTCTTCAATTCTGCTATATCTGATACAGACCAGTTGTCATGATGTATACTTTTCACATGATGTAGCATTTCATGAATGATAACTTTTGCATACTCTTCTTGTCTTATAATAAATATGTTATTTCTATTAGGGTTTGTAAACCCACCATTTATATTAATAACATCAATTGGTTTGTTTTGACATATATATCGCTTATATGGAGAAAACATAATATAAATGTTGAAGGACTCTGTCATATTGAAAAATTTATGAATTAAGATACAATGCTTAAGAGTCCGCAGAATTTTATACAAGTTTTCGTGCAATGTATCAACATATAATAAATGCAATGTGATAGGTCCACATGATACATGTATATATTTATTACATTTCTCGGCATAATCTCGTATTTTATCTGGACAGAAATGAGATGTTTTAAGTTCGGATACAAACATATCTTTGATATTATTTACATTATATTCTGTAATAGTATATTTCATATTCCAAATAGATACACTATTGTAATCAAGTTTGTGTATATCAATCATTTCTATGAATATCGAAAAAAGCTTGTGCTTCTTTAATAACAATAGATATAAATTTGTCATTTTGCATTTTTGAACTAAAATACAAAAATTTGTTTGACACATAATTTTTAGCATTTTTTTCATTAATATCTGAACATTCCTTACTAAGGTCATACCAATACATGGAACGTTTCAAGAAGACATCTGATACAATTGTTCTAATATCTGATTTCATTTTTCGTTTATAATCATCTGCTTTCCACATCTGAAGGCTCAAATGCATATACTCCCATCTACCATTTCCGATGTATCTATACATGTTTTTCAATATCATATAAATAATAATAGAAGCATCATAATGTGTCAATGAGTCCGGCATTCTATCAATATACTGGTTTATTTCATCAATGTTTCTTATATTGTATAATTGAATGACATCATCATTCATGTCTATGCAAATAATGTGTTTGATAATATCTTTATATATGGATACATAATATTTTTGCATCATAAAAATATATAAAATAGTAGTAGAATACAAAATATCATGCATGCATGGAATATATTAGATGTTTACTTTCAAAATCATAAGTATCCTTTTACAAGCCATCACCTGGACAGTTTCAGAGAATTAATCAAAACATACATACCCGATACCATAAAATCCTATAATCCTATAACCATGATTAAATATGATGACTTTGGAAATATATTGATGAAAGTAGACATTTTTATTGGTGGAAAGGACGGGTCTAATATTTATGTTGATAGACCTATAACATTTGAAGGTGGAAATGCAAAGTTGTTAACCCCAAATGATGCAAGGCTTCGTAATCTTACATATGAAAGCCATTTATACGCTAATGTACTTGTAGAAATAACTGATATTGACAACAAAAAGGTACAAAAAGAATTCAAAAATGTAGCTATTGGAAGCATACCAATTATGCTTCATAGTGATATTTGTATATTAAACGGACAAGGTGCAGATGTTTTACAGAAATTAGGCGAATGTGTCTATGATACAGGCGGTTATTTCATAATTGATGGTAAAGAGAAGGTGATAATTGCTCAAGAACGTATAACCACCAATCGCTTGTTTGCCTCAAAAATCAAAGATGATAATACATTTAGCTATAAAGGACTTATCCAATGTACAGGAGAAACAGGAGAAACTATGCTCTCTCCAAGAACTGTTGAATTCTATCTTGTGAAAAATCCTGATATAAATACAGAAGATGATGTTGCAGAAGATTACAGAGATAAGAAAGGGGTTATTATGGTGTCTTTGCCATCTGTTCTAGGAAAGATACCATTATGTACATTCTTCAGGGCACTTGGTATAGAAAGTGATAAAGATATTTATGAGGCAATATTTGGATTGGACAACAATGAAATTGAGAAGAATATGTTTGACAATTTTATAAGACCAAGTATTTGTAATAATGAATACAATATATATACACAAGATGCTGCTATGCAATATCTCAGACCATTAGTAAAGTACAATAATATAGAACACGTTAAAAGTATTCTGACAACTGATGTATTTCCCAATGTACCGTTATATGCTAATAAAGGCAGATATCTTGGATATTTAGTCAAACAATTCATTAATGTTTGTATGCACATTGCTCCAGTGAGCGACAGAGACAGTTATATTTACAAGAGGGTGGATATCAGTGGTTATCTTCTTGCTGAATTGTTTCATGAATCATATATGAAGCTTCGTAAATTTATCAGGGACAAGATGGATTCTATGTACCATTTTGGATCATGGAATCAGAAACAGGACTATGAAAATTTTATAACCGAACATAATATTTATAAGTTGATACCTAATCTTATCATTGCACAGACTTTTGCAAAATCTCTGAAAGGTATGTGGGGTATTGTGAATGAAGAAGACCCTGAACTGGGAAAGGTTCAAGACCTTGCTCGTATAAGTTATATTGGGTTCTTATCTCATCTAAGGCGAGTAAATATGCCATTAGACAGAAGCATAAAATTAACAAGCCCTCATAAGTTGCATTCACAACAATATGGTGTTATGTGTCCCTTTGAAACCCCAGATGGAGGTTCTGTTGGATATTTGAAGAACTTGGCATTCCTTACAAAGATAGCATCTGGGACAAATACAGATAATATCAGGAGATGTCTATTAGACATTGGCATAGTTCCTGTTGAATATTATGATGTATCTGTTTCTAGAGATATTGCAAAGGTTTTTATTAATGGAACATGGTTTGGTATATGCAAAGATCCAGTGCAAACCATCCGAATATTACGAGCATATAGACGAAATAGTATGATTAATATTCTTGTATCTATTTCTTGGAATATTAAGGCAAATGAAATCAGAATTCTGACAGAGGCAGGAAGACCCTGTAGACCTCTTATCATAGCACACAAGAATATCAAAAAGACTGATAATTGGTTTGATTTGATATGTGGTTCTACATTACAACTAACTGATGCTGACAAAACAGATGAATTCTATTATAGAAGCGAATATATCAACCCAGAGACATTACCAATGTTTCAAGACAAAAGTATGGAGCAGATTTTGAAAGTCCTTGAGAAAAATGCAGCATGTTTGGAATATTTGGACATTGAAGAAGAGGATACCTGTTATATTGCTATGGAAGAGAAGAATCTCAATGTTTTTCATACTCATCTTGAAATCCATCCTGCTACCATGATGAGTGTGGTAAGTGGAAATATACCATTATCTAATCATAATCAGTCTGCAAGAAATGTTTTTCATGCTGCACAGAGCAAGCAAGCTATTGGTGTATATGCCACAAATTTCAACCAACGATTTGATACAATGTCGTATGTTCATCATTATCCTCAGAGACCTTTGGTCAGTACCAGATTGTCGCAATATACATGTAGTGATAATATGCCAAATGGGTTTAATGTTATAGCTGCAATTATGACATATACTGGCTTCAATCAAGAAGATAGTATTATGATTAACAAGAAGAGCGTGGAACGTGGTTTGTTTAACCTGTCCTATTTTAAGTCTGTTTCAGCAACTGCAAAGGAAGTCAATCAAAATGAGAGGATTATCTTTGCAAATCCCATGGATTATGTTAATAAAGGTATACAAGTCAAAGGAATAAAACATGCAAACTATAGTTTATTGGATACAAATGGATTTATTAAAGAAGGTTCAATTGTATCTAAAGGACAGAAAGCTGTTGTCATTGGTATGCTAAATATAAAGGATGTATACAAAGAGGTTAAAAAAGGGGTATTCACAGAATTTGCAAGAGAAGAAGTTTATACAGATGTATCATTAACTACTGATAATTCTTTATTTGGTACTGTAAATAAGGTATTTTATTCAACTAAAACTGTTGGTAATAATTCTTCTGTATGTAAGGTACGATTCTTGAAAATTAGGAAACCTGAATTTGGTGATAAACATGCATCAAGACATGGTCAAAAAGGTGTAGTAGGTATGATAATTCCTGAAGAAAGTATGCCATTTACAAAAGATGGAGTAAAACCTGATATTATTATTAATCCTCATGCTATTCCTTCAAGAATGACCATTGGGCATTTGGTGGAATGCGTGTTTGCTAAGTTATGTTGTATGAAAGGTGCTATAGGGGATGGTACTGTTTTTATTCCATTTGATGAATCTAAAGTATATAATGAATTAGGTGAGAAAGGATTTAATCATCATGGTAATGAAATACTTTATAATGGATTCACTGGTCAACAAATACAAAGTGAGATATTTATTGGTCCAACATTTTACTTCAGATTGAAGCATATGGTTGCTGATAAAATTAATGTAAGAGGACACGACAGGGACAAAAATGAGCTACCCAAAGTTATGCTGACAAGACAGCCTACATCTGGAAAGAGAAAAGGCGGTGGTCTTCGTATTGGTGAGATGGAACGTGATAGTGTACTCAGTCATGGAGCATCACTATTTATGAAAGAAAGTATGATGGAAAGGTCTGATAAATACAAATGGGCTGTGTGTAAAAGATGTGGAACATTGGCTGTATACAATCCATCCAGAAAAAACCGGATTATCCAGTGTAAATTATGTAATAAAGATGACTTAGCAGTTGTGGAAACACCATATGCATTCAAATTATTAGTACAAGAATTGCAGAGTATGGGAATAGAAATGCGATTGAATGTAGAAGATGTTGGTGATATACGTGATATGCAACTTGCAAATATGGATTTGATGACAGGAGGTGCAATTCAAGCAAATACTATTCAGAATATACCAATTGCTGAATATTCTGGTGGTGAAGTTGGTGAAGATGGTGACAATGATGAATTAGATGAAGTTGGTGAAGATGATGAAGATGATGAATTAGATGAAGTTGGTGAAGTTGGTGAAGTTGGTGAAGATGGTGAAGATGGTGAAGATGATGAATTAGATGAAGTTGGTGAAGATGATGAATTAGATGAAGATGATGAATTAGATGATGATGATGAAGTTGGTGAAGATGATGATGATGAAGTTGGTGAAGATGATGAAGATGATGAAGATGATGAAGATGATGAATTAGATGATGCAGATACAACAATTGATAATACAAATAGCACAAATAGAGGAAACGATGAAGATGAAAATGAGGGAAAAACAGAAGGATTGCTAACAGACACAGAAGATATTAGAGTCATAAAATTGACATAATTTTTTTTAGTTATAATCATTAGATAGGTAATAAAATACATGGATATTTTAATGACAGTGGTATTTGCCATAATGTTTTTAATCATAATTGGTGTTACTATCTACTTAATATATGACTACATGGGATATAAAGACAATGTAGATACTGCATTTGAAATCTCTACCAATTATATTAATGATACTTTTGAAAAGGTTTCAGACAATATTGATGCAACTGCTGAAGATCTTTCAAAAGGTATTAACAATAACACCAAAAATATAACCACCCTAAATGTAAGAACAGATGGAGTAGTAACAAAAACTCAACTGATTGAAGATGAAGCAAACAATTTGAGGTCATCTGTTGGAATCATGCAAGATAACGTAAGTAACTTGAGTTCTAATATATCAAGAGAAGCTCGTAAAACCGCAGCACTTCAAGGTTCTATACAGAATATACACAATCATGTTTCAAACATCTATGGAAACATACATAACATGTCATCTAATATAACAAATGTATCTTCAAGATATGGTACACTAAATCATTCTGTGCAAAATGCCAGAACTGATATTTCAAATATACAAAATAACGTGAATCAAATCAATTATGATATGACAAATGAGTCTGCAAAAGTTGGTGTACTTGAAACGTCAGTTCAAAATGTAGAAAGCAATGTTTCAAAGTCTCAAGAACGCATAAACAAGGTTTCAAATAAAATGAACCAGTTTGACACAGCTTTGAAGAAGTATTTCAAATTTTCAGAAGACAATGTTGGAATTGATAATGATAAAATATTTCAGCATACATTTAGTGGTATCAACCCAAATTTGCAATTATTGACAGAAGTTGATGCTGTTAGTGGCTTAACTGTGAAAACATCTGGTAATCAATCATTCAAAGTCTGTAATGCTGAAAACAATTGCATGAGTATGAATGTAGAAAATGACAGATTTAATATAACACCAATTAATGTCAATAACTTAACAATCAATTCACGAAATAATAGCACTTTAGCTAATTTTGACCTTCAAACCAATAGTATATATTTAGGAGGCAGTGATATGAATGCTCCAATGTTCATACAAGACAGTAATCTCTATGTAAACAATATGAGTGTTTTAATTAAAGAGCCAGGAAAAACATATACCAATAATGATTTGCAAAGTGTAAGGAAATTCAAAATAACAGGGGAAGAGATATATGATGTAGGGAGATTAATTCATGATACTTTGGAAGAATATGCTGTAAGAATTGATTACAGTCTTGTAAATGCAACAGAAACAACTTTAGAACAGTCTGCGTCACAATCAAGTCCTTCATATATCATTAATACACTTTCCATGAGAATACAATCAGGTGCTGATTTGAGAAAAAATGATTATATACTATATGCAATACCATCATCTGTATATGGTACATTTACAGGATACAATGAAGATGGAACTGCAAAAATATACACATTGGAAAATGTTATGACAGACAATGTAGATACTACAAAATCCATAGTAGAATCTTCAAATGATTCGCTTATGCTAAAAATAGTTATCAACAAGAATATAGCTAAAAATACAGAAATTCTCTTGCAATTATATGGTATAGATATATTTTCTTATAAAAATCTCATACCAAAGAATGGTAATGTAAACGGTGCTATAACAAGAGCATAAAAATTGACTTTTTACATAATGCTTTTAGGCTTTTTTTTCTGTTGGTGTAAAGTAAAAGAACATGAATTACATAATATATATCGTGTTTGTTATAATGTTTTTAGCAATTATCAGTATGTTAATAATATTATATAACACACACACCTATAAGTATGAAATGGAAACTTATATCAATTATATACATTCTGACACATCTAAACCAATTAAAGAGGATTTTACAAACTATCTGATTAATTGGGACCAAAAAGAAAGGAGATATGATGAGAAAATAGCTGATATATATAACACTTCTTTAGAAAATTATAAGAGTGGTGTGGATTTCCATAATACATCTAAAAAATATTATCAGCAATATATTGAACTTTCCGATGTTAAAAGTAACAATCCTTTTTTTGCATACGGATGTATAAAAAATATCACGCAAAATGATTTACTTATAACATTACAGAAAATGTTTTATGTATCATATCATGAATTCTATTCTATTTCAATGAATGATATAACACAAAAAGTAGCAGAAGATATTGATAGAACTATGGACAAGATGAATGGTCAAGAATTGAAAGACCCGGTATATTTTCTTATATTTCAAGCTCCTCGCTTTCAATTTAATAACGAAACCTATATTGCAAGACACGATTCTGTAAATAACCTCAAACCATCTTATGAACAAAATGTTGAGAATGTAAGCATAGGTGAAAAACCTTTAGTGACAAAAATATTTGTCATGTATCCTTATTATTATCACGACCCTATGGAAACAACAAAGATATTACCATATGCAAATGAAGAAGGATATAAAGCATTCAAGCAATATTTCAACGACAGTAGAATGACTAGGGACAAATTATGTTTTATTGAATGCAATGGTGTAAATGGCTACGCATGCGGCTGTCTGAATTCTGAAAAAAGAGTGGATAATGCATATACAAGTAAATGTATCAACTTAGATAATGAATATTTTGATTATGGTATGATATATGCTGTAAACAAATTCAATCCATTGTTTCAAAAAAAATTTATCACAAAAAATTATATTATTTAATCATCATCTGCAATAAATGTGTATTTTTTCCTCTTAGACACTGGTTCTTCTATGGGAAGTTTTTTACATTCCTCTACTTTTTCCCAGAACTTGTTGATTTTAGGAACAGTGGTTTGCCATAGCTCTTCATCAAATTCTATTCTTTGTACATTAATTTTTTCAAGACTCCATGGTGTGAGTTTTAAAAACTGTAATTCTGTATTGCTGCAGTCCATTATATATACTTGCTTATTGATATCATTTAGCGCATCTGATGCTGTCAGAAATGCTTTAGAATATAAATAAGTATATTCTCCAGACTCTTTGTTTTTGTATTCAGCAATGATTCCATGCATCATTTTGCTTTCATTGAATTGTTCAATATATTTATACACAGATTCATGTACTTTGAATTTGCATTCTATGAAATCACATTCTTTTAATCCACATACTGCAAGTTGCCCTTGAATTTGCATATAATATTTTTCAAGTATATTTCCGTCCACTATTTCACGTGAATAAGGACATTTGATTTCAATCATTATACCAATGTCATTAATACCATCAGGCGATGCTCCAAAGTGTTCAAGACAATTATCTGGAATAAGTCCAAATTCGGATATGACAATATTCTGATTCATCTGCGAGTAACATCTGGTTGCCATTGATTCAAACATAACACCCCATTTAAGAGCAGGAATGCCATTGTAATTCACGTTATCTTTTACAACACCTGCTTTTTTCTTAGCAAGGCTTAAATTATTTTCTTTGATGGCATCATCAAGGTCTGATGCAGTTAGTCTATTTTTTCTCAGTTCAAACCATTCTACTGATCTTTGCTTTATCAAAGGAATTTGTTGTAATGCTACAAGTTTACTCATATATTCTTGCAATTTTCTTTGGCGATTCACTACTACTTCGGTTGAATATTCTTGCAATATTGCAGTATTGTTTGAATAAATTGCCATATCCAGTCTGTTTTGTAGACTTGTTTCATTATGGTTCTTAATCAGTTTTGCCAACACCATTTTTATAGCACGTGATGTAATAACACGTTTTGTACTTATATTGTTTTTACGTTTGCATTTTGAGTTGATTGTTTTGGTCTTCTTGTAATTCTTTTTTTTTATATGTTTTAGACATTTTAAGTTTTCTATCTTGTTCAGCATGGATTTTAGCTAATGTTGTTTTTACGTTGTAGTTGATATCATCAACTTTACTAGTTTCTATCACTTTTTTTGTTTTACACTTGATAACATATTCAAGTAATTCAATTTGTTTATTATTAAGAATGGTATCAAATGTTATATTAAGGTCAGACATAACATATATTGTAATATAATCATATCATTTTTTTATATATCTTTGATTTCTTTGATAGATATATTATTATTATGAATATTGATGTATTGATATGATGAATTACCAAAAGCACGAGATATACCGGTATCTGTAAGCCACAATCTTTCATGCATGAGTTGAATACCATTTACAGGTGTATGACCTACAAATACATAAGAACATCCTAATCTTTCTAAAACATTATTGAATTCACCTATTTCATCAATATTACGTGTCCATAAAATTCCATCCATGCCCAATATAACTGTGTCAAATATGTTCTTATCTTCTTGATTTAATTGATTAGTTAGGACAAATTGTTTCCATATATCATTCAAATAAGATATGGGCTTGTTTGATGCATGCAACACATCTAAATGTAGCTTTTTAATTCCAGCATGGCAGAAAAATAGTTGCCCTATTTTCAAAACCAATTGTCTATTGCCTATTATAGGTGATAATGTACCTTTTGGCATGAAATTTCTATATCTATGTTCATCATTGCTTTTTGCAGATACATAAGAAAAATTACCAATTACATTCATAAGCTCATGATTTCCTATTAAAGAAATGAATCGCCCTCCTCTTGTTTTAGCAATATTATCAAGACTGTTTGTAAAATGTATCATCTGTACATCATCAAGTACTTCCCAATCTTTGAAGTTCGGGTCTCTGTTTGCACTATCAACCTGATCACCAATTTGTACTACCATAGTGTGATGAGGATTTGCTACCCATTCAAGACTGTCATTAATTACTTCAGCATCTATAAGAATTGTTTTGAGTCTCTTAATATCTCCATGTAAATCTCCAATAACTACAATGCGTTCTGCAGCAGGATACTCATATGCATTAAAAGTATACATGCTTTGTATACTATACTATAAACAAATCTTTATATTTATGTTGTGAAAGTACATATACATGTGTAGTTTAGGACACATTCAAAAATATTATATATATCAAAAAATGCACTGTATATGTACTTTATTGTATCTCAAGGAAACAATATTTTTTGTATACTTGCATTTACCATATGTTGTATAGCGAGGTATTCATTCAATTTTCTAGTATCAAGTAGTGTATTGCTTCTCTTAGCTTTCACATCAAGAGCATTTCCTTCTACAAGCTCCCATGTATGTTCTGAATTTTTGTCTCTTTTATAAGCTTCTAATAATTCGTCATGTGTTGCATTTACGTTTGTAAAATTGTATGTTCCATGTTCCTTATTTTCCATCATCCTAATAGCAATGGGAATCATAACATCCAGATTTGTCATACTATTCAGAACAGAATGAATTTTCTTGTAGGACACCAATTTTGTAGTGAAACTTTTAGCATGCTCTTCATCTGTCATAGGCATTCTTATACGCAGTGATAATGCATTTGTTTGTTGCAATAGTAAATCTGTGAATCCCTTCACAATACTATAATTAGACCCAAAGAAATTTGGAGCATCCTTTTCTGTAAATCCTTTTTGATTTTCGGGTGTATGTTCCGTATCATAAGTGTATATGCAACCAGTACCTATATATGTGAAATGAATGTTTTGCTGTTGGCAGAACAACGCCATTGTCATAGGACCATACAAATTGTCATTGAGATTTTCTCTCAATGTACTGGGGTCTTCAAGATAGTCAATAGTCTTATACAAACCACCAGATGTTCTTCCTGCACAATATAAGACATGTGTAGCATGTTTATCAACGATATCTTGTTTTATTTCACTTGATTCTGCACGATAATCACTATACACAACATCGTGTTCTTGCAAACATTTCATGAAAAGTCCTCCAATCCATCCTTTATGCCCTACAATATACACTATCATGTCATGCATACTGTGTATAATCTTTAAGCATATATAAGAATGTTTTACATAAGATACAATAAAACATGAACAGTAAACTCAGAGAACTTTCACAAAATATGAGGGAACTTGGTAAGATGCACCAGTCTTACAAAGGTTTTGGAATGTATTCAACTGTATCAACTGAATTACAGAAAGCCATTTTGTATTACTCTATCCCTGATATTTCATTGGTAAGTGTAGATTCTGACGAAGATAAAGTTATATGGTATAATAAATCAAACTTTTTCAAAAATAATAAAGTTATTATTCATTATAATAATAATTACATATTATGCATAAAGAAAAATGATACTATACAAATATTGCACAACCATCCAATACCTTTGATTGATGATGTCATGAATATTTTTGATAATAATATCATAGAATATACACCTCCATCATATAAAAATAACATATTTACTCTTATTACACAATATATGGATATGAAGATAAATACGAATAAAATAGAAAAAACAAGATTGATTATTGGAACAGAGCTATATAATTACATGAAAGATAGCAATAAGACCCCTCTTGCTCTTGCTTGCGAATTTGATACATATCTTAGTAATGTGTATGAAAAAACAGTTTTTGTCATGTGCTAATTATATTTGCTTATAATAAAAGACATATGAAAATCAGCAAAAAAGGGGAATGTATTCGGACTGTGGCAAATTACTCCAAGCAAAAAGCAACAGATAAAATAGACAAATCTAACTTCAATTTACAAGAATTCAAAAAAAATATTGACATAACTTCTCCAAAATTAGCAGAACTCATTAAGACTATTAATGCATTGGATGCAGCTGATATGAAGAATCATAAGAAGGTATTCAAGCATATCATATATACAGATGTCAAGAAATCATCAGCTGGTTCCAAGATGATAGCAGCGGGTCTAACTGCAAATGGTTTGACCAATATTTATGACAAACGTCTCAAACTAGACGATAGTGTTATTAAAGAAAATGCCTACAAGAATTTTGCACTTTTGTGTAGTGTGGCAATCTATGACAAACCATTTCCTATCAAATTAAAGAAATCTATTCTATCAACATTCAATCAGCGCCCTGATAATATATATGGAGAACAAATACGATTTTTGATATTAGACCAGGGATTTAAGGAAGGGATTGATGTTTTTGATGTAAAGTATGTTCACTTATTTGAACCACTAATAACTGAAGGAGATGAGAAACAGGCTATTGGAAGAGGTACACGATATTGTGGACAGAAGGGGTTAGATTTTGATGCAACAACTGGGTGGCCACTTCATGTATTCAGATACAATCTATATTTTGACGAGGAAGATCAAAAGAAATACAATGCATCTGAGATTCATAAGCTATTCATAGACAATAGTGGACTAAACCTCAGCAAATTAATATTTGCAAGTGAATTAGAAAAGATATCCAGATATGGTGCTGTTGATTATGAACTTACACAAAATATTCATGGATTCGGTGATGGTTCTGCTGTCTATGTACCTGACTCAAAGACATTGAGTAACATTATAGGACCTTCTTATGATATTGTATCATCGGCACTAAAAGATTCTAAGGATGAATACATAAACTATAGAACTATTGGTATGAAACTTTCTGCAGCAGATATGGGAAAGAAAGTGAAAAATCCTCTGTCATTACAACCATCACCAATGGATATATCTCCACCTTTATCAAAAACATCTCCTTTACCAGGCGGTGGTATTAAAGGCAAGAAGAAAAAAGGGATGAATAAGTTTTTACATAAGGCACCACAAAAATCCAAAAAATTCTCTGAAATGCGAAAATATATCAGAGAAAGGTTTATGCAAATGAAGTGGGACAATATCAAATTTGAAAACAAATGTGTAGACACAATTGTCGATGATGACATGAAAATAGACCGTATTGTAAATTACACACCTACACAGGACTTTGTATCAAAGTATTTTGACAAAAGTTCTGCAAATAAAGGATTATTGTTATGGCACTCAGTTGGAACAGGCAAGACTTGTTCTGCTATAGCTGTTGCATCTCATGGATTTGAGCCACATGGATATACTGTATTATGGGTCACAAGGCATACATTGAAGACTGATATTTGGAAGAATATGTTTGGAAGTGTATGTTCTGCTACTTTAAGAAGGCGCATTATAAAAGGTGAAGATATTCCTGAAAATGTTCAAAAAAACCCACTTAAATATTTGTCAGAAAGTTGGGTCATGCCAATTAGTTATAAGCAGTTCACAAATATGTTGGCAGAAAAGAATGATATATTCAGGTTAATGAAAAAGAGAAATGGTGCTGTTGACCCGCTTCGTAAAACACTTGTTATAATTGATGAGGTTCACAAGTTATATTCAACAGATCTTCCAGTGGCAGAAAGACCTAATTTGAAACTCCTGAAAGAAAAAATAAAAAATTCCTACAAAATGTCTGGTGCAGATAGTGTAAGATTATTATTGATGTCTGCAACACCATATACAAGTGATCCCATGGATCTTGTCAAAATACTAAACTTGATGAAGGAAGATGATATGCCAGAATCTTTTGAAGAGTTTGCGGAAGAATATCTTGATACTAATTATATATTTACAGATACTGGAGCAAGAAAATATCTTGACAATATATCCGGACTTGTATCTTATTTAAATAGAGAAAAGGATATTAGGCAATTTGCATATCCAGTATTTTACAAGGTGAAGGCATATATGTCAAAATCCCTCAAACAGGATGATGCAGCAATTCAGGCTGAATTAACAGATGTTAAAAAAGAGATAGAACAAAGAAAAGTTGTCAAAGGCAAAACCAAAGAAGAAAAACAGCAAATGAAGGAAGAAAAAATGGTGCTGAAAGAAAAAGAGAAGGAACTCAAAAAACTTCTGAAAGAATCCAGTAAAACTTCCAAGGATGATTTGAGCCAAGAAACAGCCCTTGATTTATGCTTCAAAAAATAAAAAAAATATTTCCTTTAAATAGTAAAATGGTTGATATGGCTAGTGCAAATGTTTTGCTTGGCAATGCACAAATTGGAGGTGCACAAAAAAAAGGAAAGAGTTCAAAGAAAGGGTTGTCTAATTTATCAGGTATGCGAAGAATGCAAGAAACAATGGGACTTAGAGGTATGCAAAGTTTGAGAAATGCTCATTCTTATTCAAAGCCATTCTTTGGTGGCAATGAATGGAAGTGTGGTCAATGTGAAATGATTAGACCTCCTTCTAGTCCCATAGTTGTACAATCCATGCCACCTGTACAAACAGTTCAAACCAATGGTGTAGTCGAAACCCCTGTATTCCAACAACAACCTGTGTCTACGTCTATGGTTGGAGGAGCAAAGAAAATGGGTGTTTCACAATACAAAAAATATCTTGAAGCACTTAGCACTGAACGTTTGCATAAGATTGCATCTGGCAAAGGAGTAAAAATAACAAAGAAGAAGAGTGGCAAAACTGTGTATGTCAAAAAAGCTACCATCATCAAGAAGTTATGCGAATTTAAACATGGTCGTAGCTAAATTTTCTTGGTTTTGACATTAAATCCATTACCAAAACTTTGAGGTAATATTAGTTCAAATTGTTTTTTCCATTCACCTTCTTCATAATCAGGTTGTTTATATATGCAATTTTTTTTCCTGATATTCATTCCTTTTTGCAATATTTGTTCAGTATTTACATAATCACTATCACATGGAAGAATCTGAACATTTGGAGTTGTTATATGTTGCATGAATCTATCATGATTTTCTTTTATTTCTTTTTGCGCCAGTGCTATCATATGTGAACATGAAAGCAAAGATGATTGTTCACGCAAACTCATATATCTAAATATTGCATACAAAAATATAATGTATAATAAAAGGGATATGCCAGTTGAGGATATTCTTATTCCTGGAACAGCAAAACAAAGGTTTGAAAATATTTTGACCAAAGGTACTATTGTTTGTTATTATCATTGGAAACTTTGTGGTCATTGTTCTGCCTTTTCTCCATTATGGAAAAAAGTTGTACAACAATACAAAGACAAAGTATTTTTTGTAAATATTGAATTGGAAGGTATGAATGGACTCGATATGCAACATAGAGTTCAAGGATTTCCCACCATTATTATATACAAGAATGGCAAAAAAAGCAAGGAATTTAATGGAGAAAGAACTGCAGAAAAACTGGATATATTTATCAAGCAAAATGTTATAGATGTTCCTAAGAAAGCAGGAGGGTACCGTAGCAAAACAACAAGCAAAATAAGTTTAAGGAATTCTTGATATTATTATACATGAGTACAGTTGCGACAGAAGATTTGATAACTGCTATTGTGTCAGACAAACCTGAACCAACTGATGAAGAATTAGAATCATTCAAAAATCTTGTAAAAGATTGGTTTAAATATGATGACCAAATCAGAAAATTGGTGATTGCTATTAAAGAGCGTAAGAGTTATCAAAAGGCACTAAATTCCAAAATACAGGATTTTATGTTCCAATTTGGATACAATGACTTAAATACACAACATGGACGCCTGAAGGCTAATATGAGAGAAGTGAAACTGCCTGTCAAAATACACGATGTTAAGGACAAGATTCTTAAAAATCCTCAATTATCAGGTGAAGACTTATATAATGCTATATTTAATGATGAGAGACCAACTGTTGTAAAGAAAAATATCAAAAGAGTCATTCCTAAGGTATCTTTAATTCTTTAGATACTCATACATTCCATACATTTATGTAAATTATCAAATTCATAATTTGTTGAATAATATGTCTTTTTTATGCTTTTTTTGGTTATGTAATTTTGACAATTGAGACAAGGCTTGGAGTATTTCAAAGCATTATCATATTTTTGCGGTCCTATTCTGACCACATACAATTCACATTCAGAAAGCACATCTTTGTCTCGCCCTTTCAATTGTGAAATAGCTGCAACTTCTGCATGTATACTGAATGATGCTAAATAATAATTGTATCCAACTGCTATGATATTTTTTTTATGAACTAAAACAGCTCCATGTTTGTGATTCATTTCTGAGTTCATGGCAACTTCTGCAGCAATCCTGAGATAATAATTTTGTTTTAAACTCATATTTTTGGGACATACATCATCAAAGAATTGGAAATAATCTGATGTTAATAAGCTTCTATTCAATTTTCTCAATTCTATTTTAAGTTTCTCTATATTAATGTTATTGGCGCCACGCCTAGCATTTCTTGAATCAACCATTGAATCAACCTCTATACTATTATGTTATCATTTGTATTGATTTATTAGTTATATCATTTTTTGTTTTACATCCTTTGATGATATAAAAGTTCGTAGTGTTATATATTATAAATGACTGAATCATATGAATATGATATTGAAATGAATGAGATTGCACCACGTTGGCAACAACCTGCCAAAATTAATATTCCATTAAAACCTCATCAACTAGCATGCCTTGGTAAGGCTATTAGTATGGAAGAAACTGGAATCATTCATTATAATTTGAAAGAATCCTCATCTAATTATAATACTGTATATCATAACAAAAATATCAAAAATAATGTAAGATGTAGTACAAATATTGGTGTGCTTGCTGACCAAGTTGGTTATGGGAAGACATTGACAGCATTATCTATTGTAGCTGAATCAAAGAACATTCATATTAATCCCAATATGCATGTAAGCTACAGCAACAGTAAACATTATAGTTATATTAGTTATTCTACAACAAATGAAAACATCATTGATGATATCATTCAAAGTACACTCATCATTGTTCCACGAGGTCCTGTATATGTTCAGTGGCAACGTGCTCTAGAAAATCATACTAAATTGAAATATTTGGCAATTGATAACTTGAACTTCATCAAGAAACATCTCCCAGAATACAAAGACAACAATGTTCAAGCCATTGTAGACTTTTTTAATGGTTATGATGTGGTTCTGGTTAAAAATACTACATTGGGCATATTATTAAATTATTACCAACAAGCACATGTATATGACAGGAATGTTGAGTTATCATTTATGAAACGTTGGAAACGTATCATGATAGATGAGGCTCATGACATTTGCAATAAAATTCCAGATATGTACTATGAGTTTTTATGGCTCATTTCAGGTACTTATGAAAATCTACTATATTCATCAAGGTCATATAATAGTATCATATTTCATATGCGAGATGCTATCAATTATGATACACTTAATTTGATTATTGTAAAATGCACAAAAGAGTTTGTCAAAAATAGTTTCAAGATTCCTGTTCCGAATGAGAAATATTATTTATGCAAGATGCCTGCAAATGTTGGTATCATCAGAGGCTTTATTAGTGCTACAGTGTTGGAAAAGATTAATGCAAATGACATAAATGGTGCAATTAGAGATCTTGGAGGTAAGAGTGAAACTGAAAACAATGTTATAGAGCTGGTATCAAAAGAAATTAAAAGAGACATAATGAATAAGGAAAAAGAAAAGAGTTACATAGAATCATTGGATATACCAGAAGAACAAAAGACCATGCGAATGAAAAATATAGAGGTTGATATCCATAATAATAAGTTGAAACTTGAAAATCTGAGACAGAGGGTATCCGAGTTGAACAAAAAAACTTGTGCCATTTGCATGTGTCTTATGGAACATCCTATCATTCTTGAATGTACACATTCCTATTGTGCTTCATGTATTATGCAATGGATTTCTTCACAAAGAAGCAACATAAATTGTCCAGAATGCAGACAGCATATAGATGCTGATAAAATGATAGCTATAGTCAATAAAAAATCAACAAATCAACCCAAAGAACAATCTTATAGTAAAGAAGATACTCTCTTAAAGATTATTCAAGATAACCCGAATGGAAAATATCTGATATTCAGCAAATATGATAGTGGATTTATGAAAATCATGAATATAATGATGGATAATAACATTACTTGTTCTGAGTTGAAAGGCAATACTGCACATATGATGAACGTGTTGGATAAATTCAAATCAGGAAACATCAAAGTTATACTTTTGAATACACACTTTGCAGGTAGCGGTATTGACATTAGCTATGCAACTGATGTTATCATATATCACACAATGGGGTTAGCAAAGTATCAGGCTATTGGCAGAGCTCAAAGAGTGGGTAGAACAGATGTACTCAATATCCATCATTTATGCTATGAACACGAAATGAACAATGAACATCAAGATACAGAAGAACCTATCCGACAAAATGCAGATGAACTTCAAAATGAAGTAATCTTTTCATAATAACAAAATATATATAAAGAATTATCATGTATTGAATACATAATGCAGTCTGTTGAAGAAGAGAAGACAAAGAAAAAGGTTGTATTTGCACTTCCTGGAGACAATTTCAGCTCGAAGTTTTTAATTTCTTGGACAAATACACTTGCAACATTGTGGAATATGGATAAGTATGATATTATGGTTGCACCAGGAACAGGTTCGTTTGTATCTTTTGTTAGAATGCAAACACTTGGATTGGATGTTAAAAGAGGTGTGAATCAGAAGCCTTTCAATGGTGATAATTATGACATCTGGGTGACTATTGACAGTGATGTTATTTTTACACCTGAACTCGTTATTCAACTTATTGACGCCACAGATAAGCATCCTGTTGTATCTGGTATGTATAGAATGTCTGATTTGCAGAATTTTGCAGTAGTCAAGAACTGGGATACAAGTTATTTTGCAAAACATGGAGTATTTGAGTTTTTGACTCAGGATTCCGTGACAAAGTGGAAGTCAGAAACAGGATTAAAGTATATGCCAGTTAGTTATACTGGTCTTGGATTCTTTGCTTGTCGCAAGGAAGTACTTGATAAGTTGCAATATCCGTACTTTGATGGAGAACTGCAAGAAATTGTTGGAGACGATGGAATGCTGATGCGTGATATATCAGGTGAAGATGTAAATTTTTGCAAGAATATCATCAAAGTAGGTTATGAGATAATGTTAGACACAGACTTGCGCGTAGGACATTATAAACAAATAGTCATTTAATAATTTTATTTTTTCGTTTCAGTATACAGTAATGGATAATGCAAACAAACAAATTGTGAAATTGAGAAACGGGTTAAGAATTCTTGTTGTTCCTATGCCTACAGATTTGACAGATGTCTCTATGTGCATTCTGCTTGGTCAAAATCATGAAAAACCCCATGAAATGGAATTGACACATTATATGGAGCATTTAATGGGTCGTTTCACATCTAAAAAGTACAATAATCATAAAGAAATAAGCAAGGAATTAAATAAACGAGGTGCTATAACAAATGCGTCAGTAGATGAATATGAAACCAAATTCTGGATACAAGGATTCTACAAAGATGTTGAGTTTTTCATTGATTTGTTGTCAAATACTCTGAAACATTTTGAAATAGATAAAGGTCTTGCTAAAAAAGAAAAGAATGCAGTTATACAAGAACTTAGAAATTATATTTCAGATACCAATTATACATTTGAAATGAAAATATGGAAATACATGTATAGTAAATATGCATATCAATATGACCATCAAAAACATATCAATAATATCAGGAAATTTTGCATACAAGACATGTACAAATTCATTAAAAGTCATGTGTTGCTACACAATACAGTAGTCACTATAACATGTCCTTTGAACAAAGTTACTAATACACTCAAACTAGCCAAGAAATATTTTGACATACCTAATGGCAATAAAAAGGCACAGATTAAGTATCCTATTTATCAATACAATAGTAAGTATCTGAAAGTCATACATATCAAGAATAATAACAAAATAGAAAACGCCACTATGCGTCTTGTAGTTGATGATAGTATTGAATATCTGTCAGAGGAACATCTTGCTTTGATGTACCTACAAGAAATTTTATTTAACTTTGAAACAGGAGTATTTTACAAAGTCTTAAGAGACCAATTAGGTTTTATTTACAATATTTCATTGAATTTATATGTTGATATGACTAAACCTATATCATCTTCCTATTATATAGAAACAAGTGTCAACTACAAATTGCTTCCACAATTCTTAAAGGTTGTACTAGATATCATCAAGAATCTCAAATTGTCTGATGAACAAATCAATAATGGACGAGCTGCATTCATAGTAAAGAATGAATTTCAAAAGTTTAATAATCTGACATCATACAGTGAATATTATAGCAAATATCTTTTGTATAAACTACCTATTGTGGAAAGAAGTGTTATCAAAAATAAATTGTTAAGAGTGAGCAATGATGTTATAGTGAAAGTTCTCAATAAATTCAAGAAAGACATATTAAAAGAAGGTCTAATATTTTATTATGCACAACATAATATGAATGATGCTATAAAAAGCAAACTTGGGAGCAGAATAAAATATATATCATTAAAGTAGATTTTACATAATTCATGAATGATGCATTATACATAACACTCATTGTTATATTTGTTTTGTTTGTTATATGTCTGATAACAGCTTTTGTGTTTAGAATGATTATTAGTGGTCGTACACAAAAACTCATGTTTTGGGTATTTTTATGTGCTGTTCTTGTTATACTGTATTTTGTGATTGGAGGATCATTAATAACTGGATACAAACATCTCATGTATCTTATTCAAACCAATGAAGATATGCGAACATGGGATATGGTATGGTATGTAATGGCATTTGTTGGTGCACTAATGTTGGTAGCCTTACTAGTAAAAACAATAAGAGACGGGTTTGTACGTGTGCACCTCATGATGCTTAACATTGCATGGATATTTGTTATATTATCTTACACAATCATATATGTTATTTATAAGTTTAGAGAACAAATTGCTCTTGCTGCTCTCATAACATTTGTCATAGTAATGGCATTTATTATCATATTTTTGATTAATGATTATTTTCTAGGTGGCATACAATTATGGTCTATAGTGTATATTATATTTGGAATGGCTTGTATAGCTTTTATAGTTGCTTTTATCATACTGTGTATGCAAACTACAGGCATCATTCATGACTATTTCAATAAATAATATATGAATATAATTAGAATATGGTTGAAAAATGTAATTTTCAATCTAAATCATATCTAATCTTGAACATTATACTATTTTGTATATTAATATGTTCTGTATATTATTACTATTATATAAGTAGCAGGAAATCAAAAGAACACTTTGAAGCACCTGCTTCAGAACCCATAGTAAAATCTGAAACAGGCTGCTTTCCACATGAACAATATGAAATGGATGTAGATATGAGAGAGTGTGGTGTATATTTCATTGATCCTACAAAAGAAACACAATGCGATGATTATTTTGATTACTATGATATGACAGATGTACAACTTGATTATGCTATTAAGATAGCTGAAGATAAGCATCCAGAATTATTGCCTAAACTGCAAGAAATTAGGACTTTTTTGCAAGGAAATGGTTTTCAGAAATGTAAAATCAAATATGATAATTGGAAAGAAATATCATCTTATCATGACAAACATTATCAACCTGAAACAGCAAGTTATGTATATCCTAAAAAGAATGTCAATAATGCAGACAAGCAAATCAATTTCAAATTATGGAATAGCTGCTTTGCAGCAAATACCAATCTAAATAAGATAAGTTTCAATCCAAGTGTAAATGCTGCATGTACAACACCTATCAAAAACATAAAGGATATCCATGCACAAGATAATGACTATGTTTCTATGTCATTTGACCCTTCTCTCAATTATAATGATGTTTATAAATCATTCTGTGATAAACAAACTGTAGACAAGCCCCTCATTATATCAAGTGATATAATATTTATGGTATTACATTGTGAATATAAATCACAAGAATATTTGAAAATATATGATATATCTTTTGTACAATATGTTTCAGGTAAATTTAGTTCTTTAGAATTGACACCAACAGTAAATTCTGCATTTCTGAATTTATTTAGATTAACATATGATAAAAATATAAAAAGGATTGTATATGGTCCAAGAGTTCTTGACATGAGTTCTCATCTTATCAACTATGATGTATGTAAAAATATAAAAAATTATATTCTGCGAAATGTGAACTTTACTTTTCGGGATTATAACATCCCAAATATAACAACTGATATTGTTCTCAATACATCTCCTGAATTGATTGATAAATTTGATGAGAAGATTCTTGATGCTAATAGTGATAACCAGACACTTATGTTAGGAATTATTAATGAACTATCAGGGAAGATAAACAACGAAAATACACAACTTGACACAAATAAGTCAGCTATTGAAACAGAAGTGAGCAATTTGGTGAAAGTTATGGCAGACAATATGAAAGGCACGAGAGACAAGTTTACAAAATTTGAACAATATGTTTCTGGTATATTGCAAAGTCGCAAAGATACTGACAATGCATTGTATACATATTTGGAAGCACTTAAGACACTCAAAACTAAAATAGAAGAAGAATTCAACAAAAGAAAGGCTTTAATAGGGTCTGGACAGAATGTATCTTCAGGTATCTTTGATACTTATTTGACATCCGAGAATAGCAAATGCATGGGTTTATGTGGAACAGTCAATCAAAAACTACAAGATGAATACACCAAAACTTCTGACACATTGATTGACATATATCAAAATGTTGTTGAAACTATTATTGGTATATTCATAAAAGGGGTATATGTTAGTGTCAATTTTTACAATAGAGGTGTTATAACAAAATATGCACCTCAGAGTGAAAGGGAATTATCTTGCATGATTATGAACAACAGCATTGCTGAAAATTTTGTGTCAATTTCTGCAAATAGAAACCCGTATTACTATGAAAACAAATACATGAAAGATGCATCAGGTATGCAGTATTATCTTGTTGAATTATCTGGAAATATTTTGCTACAAGCAGGATACTATCACTTTTATACAGATTTGATTGAGGAGGAATGTTTTGATATTTTCATAGGCTATCCGGACACAGATGATAACAAAAAAATGATTTTCAAAAATGTTGCAAGCTATTATTATACAAATCCCAGCAACCCAAGTGATGTTAGATTAAGAAAGGATGCTGCATTACCTGCTGCAAAGAGTAATGATAACAGAAATAATACAACAAAACTTCCTATATACATTGATGGCAATTACAATAATGGATATTATGCATTTTATGCCAGAAGTTTGAGAGGCATTCAGACCCTGCGAAATAATTATTTGAACATGAAGTATGTCAAACTTAATACTGCAAGTGCAAGTTATAGTCTATTTGGAAATGAAGTATATGAATACAAGGCTGCAAATAATTTGAACATATCAGTAGCAAAGAATGTAAGTGATATTTTGTACTATAACAAAGAAATATCTGACATGACCATGATTTCTATGTACTATAATTCAACCAGTACACCCATTGTTATTGTTCCTGCTGCTGTTTCAACATATGTACCACCTCCAAATGTCGTGGCTACACCAGTCGTGGCTACACCAGTTGTTGTGACGCCTATGTATCCTACGTTTGAAAATGAAAGCAAGAACCTAATGCATTGGTGGAAATTTAATAACACTCTTACCGATGATGTGAAAAAAAAAACATTCAATATAACAAATTATTATAGTGGAAGGGTATATGATGGAACTTATATCTTCACTGAAGATACAAAGTATGGAAGCAAATCATTGATGATAACTGCAAGTAAGAAATACGATGATGATATGTTCAAATGTAGTACTGGTATAAGCATTGGAAAAACATTCAGTGTAAGTCTATGGTGTAAAACCTCAGCATGTTGTAATAAGATTATAGGCATAGGTGATGATTTGTTTATTAGTGCAAGAAAAGATATAACAGTAAAAAATACTGTTAATAATGATAAGAATATTTTCTACGTCAATGGCATAAGTAGCAATGTTATTGTAAAAGGACAGGAAATGCGTAATGTTTGTGATGAAGTTGCATACAGTATTCCATCTGGATGTATGGAAAGAGGTAGTTATGAATTTGAAGTATGGTCAGCATCAGGAAGATACACTGAAAATGTAAATGGTTCTAGAAGGGATACGAGTTGTGGTTCTATTTCTTCAACACGTTTAGAGTGTTCAGAAAAATTGATTGATGTACCCAATAATGTCATTGTGAACAAAATTGAAGCAGACTTCAATAAATGGAATCATTTCGTGTTGACATATGATGGGTCAACACTGAAGTTGTACTACAATGGTGCATTCAAGCATGAAAACAAAAATGGGTTTTTCCCTGGTATTATGAATCTTTCATTATTCAGTCAACAAAGTGATAATGCAGTGTCTGTATCATATAATGATTTACGTGTATATAACAAAGCATTATCTGTATCTGAAATCCAGAGTTTGTTCACATTTGTATCTCCATCCCCTACAGTACCAACACCTGTTGTACCAAAAGCAGCTACTCCTTATGTTGTACCAGTCCCTACAGAACCACAAAGGTTCAGTAATCAATTCCCTTTGTTGTATGATGAAAGTAGTTTCTTAAGTTATTGGTGGGATTTTGATACCAAATTAAGCAGCAGAGTTGGCAATGCTAACTTCAATAATAATTCTACAAACCCGTCTGATTTTACATATGACACTACGACCCGTAAATATGGACCAAGTTCATTGAAGATTACTGCAAAAGCAAATCAAGATTCTTTCAAATTTTCAACAACTATCAATGTGCCTCAAACATTTACTTGGTCTTTTTGGGCATATACTACAGGATGCTGTAATAAAATTGCAAGCATTGGTGATGATTTATTCATCAATGTGCAAAAAGATTTGGAGAATAAGGACATATATTATATCAATTTATTTAGTGAGAACAGCACCAAACAACAAGAATATGATGATACGTGTACAAAAGAAGAAACATATAAGGATACATGTCAAAATTGTACCCCTACATACTCTTATACATGTACACGATATTATGATAATGGGGCTAGTGAAAATTGGCACAGCGGACCATGTGAACATTTGGAAGGATATTCATCTGCAATAGGTTCATTAGTTAACCAAGGACACAATAATTATTTTGGATATGTATCTGCACTACAAAATGGTAATAATTGTTCACCATATACGTGTCAAAAGACAAAATCTGTTACATATGCTTGTAAAAAGTACAAAACAGTTAACACCATAGCTAACACAATACCATGTTCATTTAATCAATGGAATTTCTTTACCATGACATACAATACCACAACCAAAACCATGAAGTTTTATTTAAATGGTGAATTCAAGTTTGAAAAGAAGAATTTTACTTACAATACTGGTAGCAAAACTGTCAAGTTATTCAATAGTCATACATCAATGACAACTGTAAATTATAGTGATATGCGTATACATTCCAAAGAGTTATCATCATATGAAATATATTGTTTATACAATGGTATTGTATGCTCTGTTATATCACCAGACCCAGGTATCAGAAAGATTAATCAGAGATTTTATATAACATGTCCTAAGCTTCCAACTATATCAACATTACCTAATAAACCAAGCATGTTGACTTTTACCATGCTAAAGCTTCCGACATTACTGAATGCATCCACATTGAATTATGTACCAATCTATACACAGGAAAAAACGAATTTAGACAATTTTTATTCAATCAATACATTCATTGAACAATTAGATGAATTAAGACAAATTGATGTTAGCGAGTTTGATTGCATGATTAAAGCTGAAAAGCAAATGCTTGTGAACAATGTTAGTCAAGAAAGTATAGACAACAAACGAGCCATAGTGCAAAGGTTGAGTGAACAGATAACAATCAACAATGCCAAATTAACAGAATTGACACGTATATATAATGCAATCAATACATTCAATAGGTCATATGATTATAATAATGTTAAACAAATATTCAAAGAAAACATAATCATGAATGCAAACACTGACACTTTCAATAAATATCTTCCTACCATATTCAAGAATCTGAAAGATGGTAGACATTACATGCACTTGGCGTTGTCATAACAGAAAAAGTACATATCAGTGTTCAGGACTCAACTAAAATAAAATATTAAGAATATTCAAAAAATATATAGATATGTACTTTTTCTATGTCATGTAATCTCTCTTGCATCTTATTGACTTTATCTCCTTGACTGTATTACATATTGTAACAGGTACTTCTATACCTCTTTCTTGTATAACAGGGCGATATGAAGATATATAATCTATACCATCAACATTTGTGTTTTTTTCCTGTACTTGCTGTTCAGGAATTTCATTATTTTTCAAAAGCTCTCGTTTGATATCATTATAGAGCACTAAGCTTAGTTCTTCTACTTTCTTGATAGCCTTTACTTCACCTTGATTCCAAATTCTTGCTGAATCTTTTTTAGAAATATACACCAACAAGATACCAGATAACCATAACAATCCCACTCTATGATTCTTCAGTTTTTTGGAATACCCGTGACTAAAAAGTTGATATACACTGTCCATTTCTGGATTGTTGTTATATAGTAATGAAAGTATACCCCACAAAAACCATACAGCATCATTGTCACTCTCATAAAATTTTGTTTCAAATGTATAGCGTTTTCTTATGATATAATCAAACGAGTTTCTTATTTTGTTAGCTATGTCTGATAATTTGTTTATATCTGTACTGGGTATGCTTTCTAATTGCTTTAACATATGCATATATCCTGTCAAGATTTGTGTGGCAAGTTTGTAAGAAGGGCTGTCAGTAGGTGGAATAATACCTTCAAATTTGCTTATACCACTTGATGACAACTTGAAAGAATCATTCTCAAACATGTCTATAATCTTGTCACGCAATATCCGGATGTTCAAAGTTCCCGTTCTTGTTACAGGTGTCTTGATATACATATCACAAAGTAAGCATAATTTTGCTACCAGAACATAAACATTTTTAATGACAATTTGTTCGTCTTCTATAAAAGCAATCACATCATTGATAGCGTCTATTAAGAGTCTAATTTCTGTTAATGATATATAAGAACCTATATAGCTACAAGTTGCAATAAATGTGTTCTGAATAACATCCATATTTTTGTCCAAATCTTGTAGAATAAGCTTTGAGACTAAAAAAAGACTGTCTTTTATCTTTGCTTGACATAGAGTACTATATAACTCCTGGTGTATCATTGTAAATCTCTTGCTTGTATTTATCTATAAATTCTTTATATTTACATATGATTTTATAATTTTTTATAATAGTAACTTCAGATACATTACATACTGAAGAGAATTGCTTTTTAGTATATGCTAAATTTTCCACAGTAGAATAATAATACAGGATACCAGCAGCAGAAGATGTTGGTGAATTATCACTCATTATCTCATGCTTTTCAAGAAAACGGACAAGTTTCTTGCAATTATCTATGTCATTCATTTTCATAGATAGTTTGCTACCAAACCTTGAAATAAAGTCTTCTGGACCAGATGAAGCTACATTTATTTTGAGTAGTGTTTGGAAACGCGAATTTCCGCGATTCAGTACTACAGGACTGATACTAAACATTGTGGCAATTTCTTTAGAACTGCGTGGGACATTGTTCAATAAACAAGAGTGATATATGCAAGATGCAATCAATCCTTCTTTATTATCACCACGAGATATCTTCTTTTCAGAAGCCTTTTTGTAGAGCACCTTGGCATCATCTATAACTCGCTGAGGAATACCATTATTTACTGTATTAGCAGTCAATTTTTCAAACACTGACCATAATGTTCTTTCATCATATGGCATAGAATTCCACATTTGGTACATTCTGATACGTTTAATATCAATACTATCACGTTTGCTACCACCTATCATAGAACCAAGTGATGATTTTGGAAGCAGACTATTTGTAGGTAATCCACAACGTGAAGGATCACTATCACGAGAATCTTCTGCTCCATAATAACGCCATTCAGCACCATTATCAATAACACGTCCTAAAACAGCACAGCAAGTCTTGCATATCTGCATAGTATCTTCTGTTATGACATCAGTTGAACCACATGAACATGTCAATGTTTCTGTATCAGACTTACTATTTTCTATATTATGAATCTCGTTCTTGAAATCATCAAGCAAATTCCAGCAATCTGCAAATTCTTCATCCATAATGGTTGTATACGATGATATAAACATATCATTTCATTTTTTTATATATTGACTGTATTTTATTTTTGATTTTTCCATATCATCAATATGTATGGTGACTGATATTGTATTGTTTTTTGTTTAAGAGATAAATCTTGTTCTGATAATACTCTTCTTATTTTAATATGCACATTTTGTTGATCTAATACAGCATATCCTTTTTGTAATAAGGACTGAACATCATTTGCATTCATACAATGAGGGCGAAATTCTGAAATAGGCTTCATGAATATATTGTCATGAAGCATAACATCATTTTTTTATTTTTGGGCAAATATAATAAAAATATATTTGTATGAAAAAATAAGCATAATTACCTGTGTAGCAAGGTATCCAACTTTCTATCAAGAGACTGAAGCAAATCATATAGTTCTGTATTAGTAACATTGGTGGGTCTCTTAGGTAGATTTGTGCGTTTTTGCTTTCTCTCCTCGCGAATGGCTTGACGTTCCTGATAATCAGTAATGTCTTTGCCATCAAGTTTTACAAGCTGTGCAACTTGTTCCAAAGATAGATTCTCTTTATCCATCTTACCAAGAGCATAGACAATCAAACGTGTCTTAATGCTACCTTCTGTACGCTGAAGGGATTTTGCAATTTCTACTGGACTAACATTGTTAGATACCATAGTCAAAAGTTTATCATCTTCATCTGACTCCCATTTGAGTCCAGCACGCGAAGTCTCTGAATTTAGTCTCTGTGTCTTAAGCATTTCTTGAAATCTTGAAGGCATTTTTAGTTATATGTATTTTGGTGTGCTTTATTGCTGTCTTATAATATAAGCAAATCCTTATATAATTTTGCTTTACAATGCCAAAAATTTTGGCTTTTTTGTGTTTTTTAGTTTATAAGTCGTCGTCATTATCGTTGTCGCCGTCATTATCGTTGTCGTCGTAATGAATCAAGTCGTCGTAGTTTCCTGTTTCATACATTTCTATCATATTCAAACCATTTGCTTCAGCCATGTAGTAGAAACTATAGTAGGACGGTTTGTTCTGAAAGATTACATGATATGGGTCATGGTAATGTTTTCGTGCAATGTGATACAGGTCTCTGTCGTTGTCAATAATGTTATTGAATTCTCCGAGGATATCAGCTTCTATGTTATCAAATGTAGGATCGCATATGCTATTAAATATCATCTCTTTGTATTCAGCCATCATAAGCATACAGAAGTAATTATATACTGCGTTGCTTGAATTCTCCAGCATGTCAAAGACGTTGTCAATCTTCTCTTTTGAAGATTCTTCCTTGTCTTTATCATTCTTGTTCTTTGCAAAGACAAGAGATGTCGCAGCACTATGAAACTTGTCATACAAGTGCTCTGCGGTATACTTGTTTTTCATCAAAGTGATGTTTTCATTTGTTTCAGACATCTTGGTTGCCAATATCACATTAGCAGTATCATGTCGAGAGAGATGATTGAAAGTCTCTTTACAGTCAAATACAATTGACAAGACTAATTCACTTCTGTCCATGTTTGTCGTTCGTCGTTTGGGTTCTTCTTTGTTGTACCAAATATTTTGTTAAATCACATCATCATTTTTTTCCAATTATGTAACATTTTCATACAAATTATTTGAAGAAAAATAAAAACTGATACATCCTTCAAATAATATATACTATGATGATTTCAAAAGAACACAGCGATTATATCAAATTACATTATCATGTATTGCATACAATCCGAAAACGATACAAATATATACCATTCAGATATATAAACAGGAGAATAAAACAAAAATGGTCAATTATTCAATATAATAAGTTCATGCAACTATATGATGCAACTACACAAAAATCTCAAACAATACAATGGTCTGACGACGTTTGATGTGTAATGTTAAAATTTACCAAATCCTTTTCAAATTCATTTTTGGTTGCACTGTTGATATGTTTGACATCATTCAATTTTTGCAATGGTAAACCTATAAGAACTTGCCTTTGAGATATACTTGTACCAATATTGAATGGAATAATATACCCAAATGACTCCAAAACTTGTGAACAAAGTAAAAAGAGCTTTATGTACATAAAGAATAAAACAATTTACATACATAAGTCTTATATCATGATAAGTGCATTACTGAAACTGTCTCTGCAATTTCTTTTGATAACAGAAGTATCATCCTTTGCATTTCCTATGGCATTTCCAAATATGCATTCAGATTCTAAACAATTTTGTCCATGTGTTATGAAGATGGAAAGACGTGATATGATTCTAAAGTCATTGCTACTCGCAACTACAATTACACCTTTGATTTCCGGATCTCAAATTGCTAAATCTTATAATACAGATGAATTACATAACATAAATATATATGAAAAATGTTCTCCATCTGTTTGTTATATCAGTACTGAATATAAAAATATTGCAAGTGAACTGAAAATGTCTGATACTGATATTAAAAATATGCCAAAAGGTGTAGGAACAGGATTTGTATGGGATACTAATGGACATATTGTAACAAACTTTCATGTTATAAACAAAGCTGACAAAGCTGATGTGACATTATTGGATAGTAAAGGAGCTATGAATGTGTATACAGCAAAGCTTACAGGCGTTGACCCTGACCGTGATATAGCTGTTTTGAAAATTGATGCTAATACTCTAATACCCATTACTATTGGTTCAGACCAAGATGTGAAAGTAGGACAACATGCATATGCTATTGGCAATCCTTTTGGCCAAGACCATACATTTACAATGGGGATTATTTCAGGTAAAAACAGAGAGATATCCTCTCCTACTGGTAGAAAAATTAAAAGTGTACTTCAGACAGATGCTGCTATCAATCCAGGAAATTCTGGAGGTCCTTTGTTAGATTCTTCTGCAAATTTGATTGGTATGAATACAGCAACTTTCGGATTGGGTGTCTCTTCTGGAGTGAATTTTGCTATTTCTATAGATATGGTCAAAGAATCAGTATCAGAAATTATACAATATGGCATGGTACAGAGAGCTGTATTGGGTATCAGCTATGTTGAAAAACTACCAATAGAATTGACTAAAGATGGTCCAGTTAACAAAGGTGTTATTGTATCAGATGTACCAAAAACATCACCTGCATTTGCAAGTGGTTTACGTGGTATTGATAAGGATGCAAAAAAGTTAGGTGATGTTATTATTGCAATTGATGATAATACTATCAATAACTCTGTAGATATGTTATCAACGCTTGACAAATATAAGCCTGGTCAAAAAATAAAATTGCATGTTTTGCGCTGTAATAAAACTCCGATTGTTTTAGATGTAGTTCTAAGCTCTTTCAGAGTTCATACATTTTCTGGACTACAATATGAAAACGAACTTTCCAACACATCCTTATCAATTCCATTAGACGTGCCTCTTGACAATATTGCGCCTGAAATGAACTAATTACATAGAATAAAAACATGCTCTAAGATTATAATGCAATTTGTGTATATACTTATTATATTGTTTGCAATTTGTGTTTACAAAATCCTAGAACACGCTGAATACAGCCTATCATTTGCTATTTGGTTCAATATTCTTATAGGGACACTATATTTTGCATTATCTATCTTCTTTGCATATGTTGACATAACAAGACAACCCTATATATATAAGCTAAAGCTACAGAAAGATGCATGTTTGCATATAGAAGAATATAAAGAAGTTTTCAAAAGAACCTTTTTGAAATATATTTTTGTAGTTGCTCCAATGTTTATGTTGGTTTTGTTCTTATTGCAACAAAGATACAGTATCCAACATGTAGATTTATCATCACCAGTTTATTGGATTGCAAGTTTATTGATATGTTATGTTATAACAGATTTTGCTGCATGGTTTATACACAAAGCATTACATTACTTTCCATGGCTATGGGACAATGTTCACAGTATGCATCACAAACACATAGCGCCTGTTGCAGTTTCTGCATTTGATGCACATCCTATTGAACTCATATTCTGGGACATTCTTCCATTTGCTATTGGTCCATTATTGTTGGGTGTAAATGCAGCGTTTTTCACAATGTTTTCGGTTATAGCTATAATGAATACTGTAATATGCCACAGTGGGTATGATATAAATTACGATAAGGGTCATCATGATTTACATCATGAAAAACTAAAATGTAATTATAGTGGTATATTATCTGATACAGTTATGGGAACACATATAGAGAGAAAAGATATCATATATCCACGTTTTGACAGTTTGCAAAAAGATTTATTTGATAGTTATAATAAAAGTTGCAACACAATGGGAAACTATTCCAGAATATAAAAAGTACATGTTTGTTGTTTTTCTATACATTTTTACAAAATATGTTAGTAGCCATGCAAATGTGCGTATATGTACTTTTATCACTTAAAAGTTATACAAAATTTATAGTATAATAACTAATGTCTACCCCTGTGGTTTGTATAACAAATATATATAATGAAGAATATTTATTGCCGTTTTGGTTGAATCATCATAAGGATATGTTTGACTTTGGAATAATTGTCAATTACAGATGCACAGACAAAAGTCTGGAGATATGCAAAAAAATATGTCCACATTGGAAAATTATCAAAACATCAAATCCAGACTTTGATATTATTGCAAACATAAGAGAATTCATGCATATAGAACAACAACTTGCTAATGCTTTCAAAATTGTATTAAATACCACTGAATTTTTGATGCCTTTTAGACCACTCAAAGAAATTGTGCAAGAATATTCAAATACGCAAGTTGCTCTAAATATTAAGACATATAGTCCTCATTCTCTCCAGAAATATCACCCAAGTAATGTAAAAGAATTGTTCAAAAATATTTTGAATGATGATATCAAAATGGATGATAAGGACAGGAGTGCACGCATTTTACACAACTATCCAAATGGTGCATATCATATTGGTAGACACGCCACATACTTACCATCTCAAAATACAGATGAGCTTTGTATAGTATGGTTTGGATTTTATCCACTTAATGACCAACTGCTTGCCAGAAAAATGCAAATAGGTGAAAAGATGACAAAACAAGACCTTGCGAGAGGATGGGGTGGACAACATATTTGGAGTAAAGAGACCATGTTAGAAAAAAACAAAGAAAGATATGAAGGTGGTAAATGTTTGCAAGATACTTGTATGAAGTTATATGAGTATTTGCAAAAATCATAACAGAGCTTCCAACTCTTCTTTGGTCATAATATTTATACCAAGGTCCATTGCCTTTTGAATTTTTGTAGTTGTCTCATTTTTATCTTTGACTATCAAATAATCAGTTGTCTTTGATATACTTGAAACAATTTTCCCACCATGTCTTTCAATACTGTCCTCATATTCCTTGTTTCTAAACCCAGAAAATATAATCTTTTTATCTTTGAATATGGACAATTTAGAATTACTTGTATTCTGGGGTGACACAATGACAGTCTTCTTACATTTAATACCAAGTTCTTCATAAAATGCAAAGAATTCTGGTAAATTCTGTATAAATTGTTGAGCACTCACAACAGCCATGCCTTTTATTTTTGTGATATCTGCAACATCTAACTGCAATGATTTGACCTTATTATTTGGAATATAAGAATATTCATCCATAATTAGTTTCAATTTCTTTTCACCAAACCCTCTTCCAAACACATTAGAAGCAGTCATCAATTTATCACAACTAACTTCATTAATTTTCTTCAAAGATTCAACTATTTTATCTGCACTCTTTTCCTTAAATCCCTCAATCTTCAAAAGGTCTTGTTTAGTTGTACCAATCACTTTTCTTAAATTATCAAAACCAGCATCATATAGTTTTGTTATTACACCTTCTTTGACCCCATCAATACCTAATGTATTCATGAAATGTGTAAACGCTTGAATGTCTTGTTCTCTGTTCTTTTCAGTTCCTTTCAACATAATATCTACATGCGTATCATTCCAATCATATGCTATTTCAGGCATTTTAGGCTTACCATTTGCGGATGAAGTCAACACATTTAAGATATGTGGTATAACATCGCCACTTCTCACAATGATGATATGTGAACCAGGTCCTATATTATTCTTTTCAATATAGGAAGCATTAAAGCCAGTTGCTTGTTTTATTTTAACACCTGCAAGATTTACTTCATTAAATTTTACCAAAGGTTTCAAGTATCTGTGCTTTGATACATTCCATTCTACATCTTCTACTATTACTTCAACTTGTTCATGTGTAAGTATAGTCTTAAAAGCAAAAGCATACTTGGGATTCTTTCCTGACATTATTTTATGTTCATCATTGTGATATACAACAATACCATCAATTTCATAAAGAGATTGTTTGCGCCAAGTTTGCAGAGTGTTTGATAACATGTCTAATGTTAAGGAAGTACTTTGAATGTAATTTACTAATGGGAACTGTAGTGATTTTAGAACATCAAATGATGCACTCAGTTTCTGTCTTGGAAACATCATGTCATATGCTATAAAATCCACCTTAGATAGTATATTTGTATTGATTGTCTTGCTGTGAAGAACACCTGCAACTACATTCCTAGCATTTGCACCAACATCTGATATCTTCATCCAGTTAGCTTTTGAGATGATAAGTTCACCTCTGATTGCAATTTTTTGATTACCCCATGATGTTAATGATGACATATTAATGTTATGCAAATATGGCAATATGTGTGTTATATTTTGTCCTTCATAACCATCCCCTCGTGTCCACATTTTAGCTTCACCTTTGTTGTATTGGAGCAAACATGAAATACCATCCAATTTTTCAGATACAACATATTCGCCAACATATTTTTTGTTCCATTTTATTATTTCTGCTTCATTATCCTTAATCTTATCCAGAGAACCCAGATAATATGGAAGTTTCTCTTTGTTTAATGTTATTTCTGCTCCTACCTTTTTAAGATAAGGATTTTTTGGGTCCTTCTTTTTCAAATACCCTTTGACAATATCATATATATCATCATTGAGCAGTGTTTTATTGCTATTAAAGAATGCTTCATCTGCCTGTTCTAAAACCTGGACAATTTGTAATGTATTTAAAGTTTTCAAAGTATTGATAGGGTCATCTATAATTCTTTCTATAAGAGACATACTGGTTATTTTATAATATTATATCATTTTTTATTTATGTACAAAAAAGTACATATACGTTTGTTTTTGTTAAATGTTAAGAAAGATAATTTACACTTTGTTATAACTATGTATATGTACTTTTTTGTACATAAACATTATACAATAATAGAAATAGAAAGCATAAATGCTCAGGTATTTACTCTTATTGTTATGTATGACAGAAATACTATGTGTGCCGTCAAAAGTTGTAATTGTAGCAAATGTAGCAAAACTGAAACAATACATGAAAGATATTCACATAGAAAAATGCAATAATACCCTTCTAATTCATTTGGGAGAAGATGTGAAAAACCATCATCCGTCTTTTCGTGATTATGTATTACAAAAGGTGATTCATATTCTATTATCATGACAAAACACAAGAACGATGTTCATTGATGGATTTACATGGCTTTATGATAGCATTCTTGTTTAATACATCAATAAAATAGTTTAAGATGTCTATATTCAAAGATTTCTTAATTTTTTTGCATATTTTGATAATAGCTATGTAATTGATATGGCAATATTTTTGAAGAGTGATAGTATTTATGATAAGTCTTTTATTGCATACGCTCTCAATCTTGATGATATCTAAATGAATACTACTAAGCAATGACAATATAGCTGCATCCAATTTTTGCTGTCTTGATTCTAATTTTGTGCTTATGTGTTCATGAATGTTTGCTCTACACATTGGGCATAGTAATGAATTTGACGCAGATAGATGTATAACACATTTGTGATGTATATACTGTTTGCAACAAAACATTTGCATAAGTTGTGTACCTTCAAGGCATATGCAACATTCTGTTTCAATAGGTGTATCTAAATGTGTCTTGATAATGTCTGCATAGTCAACCTTTATTTTCTTCAAGCATTTTTTCATGAATTTGTAATCAAACCAATATTGTGGTGATACACAATATTCATATTTTTTTGTATAGCTTCTTAGGGTTTTGTTAAATTTCATATAAGTATTATATTCTTCTATATGTTATATAACAAAATGACAGGAGCACTTGAAAGTTTTTTGGTATATAACTTATATGACATAGATATATCAAAACTTACGTTGAATGAAACCGAAAGGTAAATATATTTGTTTTTACACCAATTTCAGAATATCTTCCATCAAGTGCTCTAATTCAGGGACTGGTAATTTGGAATAATCTATTTTGTTTTCTTTGTTGTTGAATGTTTGTGGTTGCAGTCCATTTACTTTAACAGGATATGCATAATGTGATGTAGTACGAAATTCACGAAGATATTTCAGACGTTTTTCATACATCTTTTGAGTTCTACCAATTTTCGGTAAGAAACTTACATATTGAACAATGCGTTCTTCAGGGCTTCCGTATTGATTTTGATGAAATGTTCTTGAATCCCATAATACCAGTGCACCTGCAGGAACATCAAGAACTTCTTTCAAGTCCTTTATAGATTCAAGATATTCATGGTCTATCAATTGCCAATTTGTCTTGTGTGTCAGCCCTTTTTCTTCGCAATATTTTTCATACAATTTATGGCTTCCTTTGTATACTACTAAAGAACGTGTTGTATTTGTGGTTAGCGCAACAAACCCTTGATAACTCTGTTGTTTATTGGTTGGAGCCTGATCTGTATGTGTCCATATGGTATCTCTTTTATCAAGGTCTTTGCTGAGCCAACAACAGCCGTCATATGATACTACAAGGTCATCTGTATTCCATAGAGATTTGAAGACTTTTTGAACATTTACACGAGTTCTCACATACCATGCATGAAGTTGATGTCCTGCTTGATAAAACCTGGAAATTCCATGTGGTACTTTCTTGTGATTTTTCTTCATTTCTGGATTAGAATCCATCCAGGAATAAAAGTATTGTAGTGCAGTAGCAAGTTCATCAGGTGAAAGAATGTCTGGTATGACACAATATCCATTTTCTTCAAGTTGTTGTTTGACGTATTCATTTGAGTATTCCATTTTGATAGACGATTATTATAATGCACAAAATCATTTTTTATAATTATTGCAATAAAATGATACAAATGTATATAAAGAATATGTACATTGTTTTCATATGATATTGGTCTTACCAAAATGATAATAGATGATTATTTAGAGTATACTAAAACCTATAAGAAAAAATATGGAGAAAAATGTATTGTATTAATGCAAGTTGGTAGTTTCTTTGAACTTTATTCAATAAATGATGACACATCTGATGATATATATAGTATTGCTGATATATGCAACATCCAGATTTCTCGTAAGAACAAGAATATTGCAGAGGTGTCTATATCAAATCCATTGATGGCTGGATTTCCTTTGTATACATTGCATAAGTTTACTACCATACTTTTGAACAATAACTACACTATAGTGCTAATAGAGCAAGTGTCTGAACCCCCGAATCCTGAGAGAAAAATAACAGAGATACTTAGTCCAGGGATGAATCTCAATATAGTAGGAAAACGAAACAATTTCATGATGGTTTTATATTATGAATTCATAACAGATTTGCCAGTTGTTGGAATAGCAGGTATAGACCTTTCTACAGGTAACTCGTTTGTTTATGAAGCAGGTGCAAACAAACAAGATATTGATTTTGTAAATGATGAGGTATTTCGTATTATAGCTACATATAATCCATGTGAGCTTATCATTTTGTCTGATAAGAACTATGAAGAGTCTAAGAAGCAATTTCTAACGAAACATTTGAATTTAAACAATATTTTAACTCATGCTAAATGGGACACCTATGAACATCTTACATCTATGTGCAAACTTACATATCAAACTGTAATATTGGAAAAGGCATTTGCAAAGAAAAAATGCATGGTATCTATCATAGAAACATTAAACATTGAGAAATATGCATCTGCGAGGATAGCATTATGTTGTCTATTACAGTTTGCATATGAACATAATGTTGACATTATCAACAACATCAATATTCCTGAGATAATTAATGATAATACTTATATGACAATTGAATATAATAGCGCAGTGCAATTGAATGTATTAGGTCTTTATCAGAATGATAAACCATTAATAGACATATTGAACAGGTGTATGACAGCATTTGGAACACGTATATTCAGAGAAAGGTTATTAAAACCCATAACAGACCCTGATGTACTTAACAAGAAATATGATGAGATAGAGTATTTATTACAAGACAATAGGTTTCAAAACGTTTCTAAACTGCTTTGTGGTATCTTAGACCTTGAACGGATAAAGCGTAAAATGTTTCTAAACAAGATTCATCCACATGATTGGTGTGGGTTCAATACATCTCTTGAAAATGCTATTCAAATCTTGACAAAATATTATGAAAACCATGACACAAATGAATATAGTGAAATGATAAAACATTATAAAGAAATATTAGATTTTGACGAGGTTAGCAAATACAATTTGAATGACATAAAAGGAAACATTTTCCTGAAAGGAACATATGTTGAAATAGATGCCTATATACAAGATTTCAATGATGCATATGCAAGAATAACACATATTAATAATAAAATTAATCAGATAGATTCATCTGGAGACAGTACATCATGTAGAGTGGATTTTAATGAAAAAGACGGATATCATCTGAATATGACAAAACGCAGATTTGACACTGCAAAGACAAAAGAACCCAATACCATGAAAGGTTTCAATGTGAAACCAGTAGGCACATCAAATAATGTGAAATTAGTGAATGAAGATATTACCATTGCTTCCAATGCCATGGAAGATAAACAAAGACTAATCTCCAAAAGTGTATTGGCTTATTACCAAGTGTTTGTAAAGGATTTTATAGAAAAATATAGCAAATGTCTTGAAAATATCATCAAAGTCATAACAGATATTGACATATCATGTTGTAATGCAAAGAATGCATATGAGTATCGTTATTATAGACCATATATAACAAATGAAGAAGCTTCATACATTAAAGCAGATAATATCAGACATCCTATCATAGAGAGAATAGACGATACTATACCATATGTAGGAAATGATATATATCTGTCTGCAAATACTTGTAATGGAATGCTTCTGTATGGTATCAATGCGGCTGGAAAGAGTAGCCTCATGAAGTCTGTTGGACTAAATATTATCATGGCTCAAGCAGGCATGTATGTTGCATCCACTCATATGAGATACTACCCTTACAAGCACATATTTACACGAATTTCAGGTATGGACAATATTTACAAAGGGATGAGTAGTTTTACTGTAGAAATGACAGAACTTCGCAACATCTTGCAACGTTGTGATAAGTATAGTTTGGTACTTGGAGATGAAATATGTAGTGGAACTGAATCTGTTTCAGCACTTGCCATTGTTGCAGCAGGTATAGATACACTTGTCAAGAAACAATCATCATTTATATTTGCAACACATTTGCATGACTTGACTGACTTAGATATAGTCAAGATGCATATTGACAAGCGCATTAGTATCAATCATATGCATATAACCATTGATGATAAGAATAGGATTGTATATGAACGAAAAATACAGAATGGCAGAGGTTCAACAACATATGGCGTGGAAGTATGCAAGACCCTTGATATGCCTATGGATTTTATGAAGATAGCTGAAAGTGTCAGAAAGCAAATACAAGGATATAATACATTAATGGTGAGTCCAATAAAATCTCGTTATAATAATGGTTTGTATATGACTATGTGCGCTGTTTGTAATACAGAGCCTGCTGTAGATACACATCATATCAATTATCAGTGTGATAGTGACGTTGAAGGTTTTTTTACAGAATTCCATAAAGATTCCAAACATAATCTGGTAGCATTATGCAAAGACTGTCACAAGAAAGAACATATGGGTATATTAGATATCAAAGGGTACAAGAAGACGTCAGAAGGTGTTGTCATAGATTTTGATGAAGTGGTTGGTTCTGCAAACAATTGTGGTACAAATCCTGTAAATAATACATGCAACTTATCTGCAGAAGCCTGTGCAAAACTTAGACAGTATGTCAAGAAAGGTAAATGTAATTGGTATGTTAGAAGAACAAAAACAACTGCGTTTAAGATTTGTGTTGACGAAAAAATAATACTGGATAGGATTAATAAAACTTTGCATGTGAATTTTTATGACATATCTGATGAACTTCATAATAAGCTATATGACCCTTCATACTGAAGCATAAAGTTTTTGTAACTCAGGGTGCAATATATATTTATAGTATATATTTTCTATCTTTGTCAAGGTCTGTGATAGTATTTGACAAAGTTCAATAAGGAAAGCGTGGTGATAACTGCATTTTTGATGTTCTATCATGATGAAAAATTTGTTTTTTATGTCAATGAATAAGTTCAGTATGTATTTTCTTAATATTGACAATGTCATTTACTTTTTTAGACACTATCAAAGCTTTATATGATATAGGAGAGAATATGTGAAATAAAACTGAATATATATTATAGATTAATGCCTCCAAAAAGAATTTTGAGAAAACCTAAAATACATACCGGTGGTCTACAAGGTATGTCGCCATATGATATGCAAGGTATGTCGCCATATGATATGCAAGGTATGCCATATGATATGCAAGGTATGTATCCAAATGGTATGCAAGGTATATCTTCGAATGATAATACTAAAGAAAAACAAGTAGTAAATGCTGTTAAAAACCCTCCAAAAAGTTGGAGCAAATGGTTGGTACATGAATTTTGGGAAATTGCCAATAATTGGGATACTATTGCTAAAACAATGAAAGTAGATGTGCAAGATTTTGTTGAACTTAATCCAGTTCTTGAAACCAAAGTAGAACTTCCTATACAACCCTTAAACAGAATGCACCCTCCTATGTATGGTGGAATAGAAGGACAATTGCAATCAAAAGCAAACACTGTTGTTGATAGTAAAAAAGTTTTAACTCCTATTACAAAATCAAGTTGGACATATATACTTTTAGTGGTACTTCTTGTATTTACTCTGACAATTGCACCATTTGTATTGCTTGGTCTTTCACTATATTATTCAAGTCCTATATGGTATAGTTTTTGGTTTGGAGAGCAATATTATTTAGAAGATTCAGAAGACTTCAAAGAAGCCAGAAACATGTATAAAATAGGATCATGGTACATGCAAGATTATGTTCTATATGTAGCTATCATATTGATTGTATTTTTGTTCGCAAGTATTTTTTTATCATTAACCGTGTATATCAAACATAACAATGCTGTCTATATCAGAATGAAATACAGAGTTTATATTGCGATAGCATTATGTACATTTGTGATGATATGTTATTTAGCAATGGAATTATCAAATCATACCATACAACAAGTAGGAATATCCAGAGATTCTTTATCAAATATCATCTATGAAAATCTAAATTATGACTATATCAACTATTTAAATGATTTTGCAAAAAATACAGATAACAAAAAATGTGATGGTAGTATGAGTGAATTAGCAAAAGGTAATTTAACTTTATCTTCAGATTCATCATCTGCAAAGTGTTATGAGAGTGTCAGTGGTAATTTGGTGTATATTAATAATCAACAACGTTTACAAACATATATAAAAAAATTAATTAACAACAAGACCATAGATGAAATCAAGTCTGCGCCAAAACCTGATTATATTAAGAACATGGATGATAGTGATACTGTATTTGATTTAGTTGTAAAAACAATTATAACTTACAGAATTATAAGTGGTCTTCAGGCATATAGTGATAGTAGAAACAAACATTTTGATGAAAACTCATTCAAAGATATCATGCGAATCATAGCAAGTGTCAGTGTAAATAACTATAGTATTTTTGGTGATTACAACTTTACTTACATTAAATGCATAGAAGAATTGGAAGGAATGGGTTTGGAAGCTGTTTATATGAAAACTATATGTGAAAAATGTGATGCAGTTGCAGCAAATATTGATGATACAATGGCATTGTTCAAGAAATCAATAGGAAACATATCATTTCCAAGAAGATTGGGTATATCAACTATTATTACTATTATTTTCGTGTTTTATATATTATCTATTTTAGCCAACATCAATGCTATAAGAAGTTCACAAACACCAGTTCAAGCACAAGGACAAATGCCAGGACAAATGTATGGTTAATAAATTATGATTATATAATAGAGTATATACATCACAAGTATAGTTAATGGCAACAGTAGCAGTTCCAATAACAAGAGCAGTAGCTCCAATGGTACTATCAGTAGCCAAAGAAGACATTAAAGCACAAGCAAAAGATATGGTGAAAGTCACAGCCCAAAAAAAAATAATGGATGTTGTACATGATGAAAAAGGAGATAAACCTGATGAAAAAGGAAATAAACCTGATGAAAAAGGAGATAAACCTGATGAAAAAGGAGATAAACCTGATGAAAAAGGAAATAAACCTGATGAAAAAGGAGATAAACCTGACGGAGATAAACCTGACGGAGTAGATACAAAGCAAAAAAATAAGATAAAACCCTCTGATACAGGAGGTAAATCTATGACAAGTTCTCTTAACGAAACTTTTGGAAGAGCAAATAATGCAGGAATTAGTCATACTGCTTCTGATTCATACATTCCTGAATCAGGAGATTCAAATAATGATGCCAGTTTTACAGATATGGTAGATACAATTTTATCAACAGTTACATTTTTTGCATACACTGGAACATATGCTGCATTCATTATGATAACACTATTATGTATAGCCAATTTGATTATATTCTTTATAGTAGTTATTTATTATTTCTTAATTAAGAATGATTCAAATGCAATCTTCAAAGATACTTTGAAATACAAATTTTTAGATTATGTGGATTTTACATTGATTCATACAAATGGTAATGTGTTTTCTTCATTAAGTGACCAAGCAGGTAAACAACTTGCTAAGTTCAACAGTTCTTCAGAACCATTTTTTTATTTGTTTCTTATCAATTTTATAATAACTATAATAGTCTTGTTATATATATGTTTAGGTCTATTATATGGCTTGATATTCCTGGCTTTATTATTTGTCATGATTATCAAAATATGGCAAAGGAATTCATTTGACACAGGTAAACTCAACGATGAATCCGGGACTAATATATTTTTGAAGCACGTTGTTGCACCTGTATGGATGGGTTTATTATGCGCGGGTATTATATTTGGTTTACATCACCTCATTTTCAAGAATTATATATTCCCGCAATTAAGGGATGTTCGTTTGAAAATAATTGAACTAGATAAAGTTGTCCTTGATACTATATCTATAAATCAAATTGATGTGAATTTGGTTAATATTTTGACAAATAAAGGTAATGATAAAAATAGCAGAAATCAGGAACTGAATGCCTACTTTTGCAAGAAACTTGGAATTCCTATTCCAAATAATACATTTTCTAAATTTAGTGCAATAGCTTCTAGTGTTTCCACAATACAAACAAAAGATAGTACGACTATGTCCAATATAGTAGCAGAATTGACCTTTGCAACATTATATGTTTATATTTATGATAATCTTCCAATAAAAACTGATAGTAATACAGATGCTGTGAATGCTTTTTTCTTCAAGGTTCCTGATAATTTGAAAAATAAAGGTACAATATCAATGGATGTAAATAAATCTTCTGCAACAACCTCAAATACACAACCTGATGTATCTTTCCCAAATATTTCATTTATTGCATTGATGCCTGAAAAATCTGGCATAACCAGAGTTAATAAGATATATAGAACAGAACAATTTGTATTAAAAAATTCAACAGAAGAAATCATTCAAACAATGTTGCTGCAAGTTGATCAACGAATAGATAGTGTTAATGCAGCATTACTTAAATTTCCAGCTTTCAAAAATATGGTAGTAGCTATTGGTGCATACATTTTCATTATGTTTTTCTTTGCAGTTATTCTACTCTTGATATATTCTCTCGTAATAATGAAACATACAGCCAAAGAACAAGACAAATCAGGTATTGGTGCATTGGCAACTGCCATTGTAGGCGTAGAAACATTATTTATTCCTTATATTAGCAAAGCATACTTGAGTGCAGCACACCCAGATGAGTCTGCAGCTTGTGCAGAACATAATAGCGATGATAATACGTTTACTAAATGCGTGGTTAGTCCTGGAGGGACTATGGATGGAAACACAAATAACAACGTGAATGCCCAATAATAATCATAACAATATAATAAATATATTATAATAGATGAATCCAATAGCAATATATTTTGTAATATGTGCCTATATTATAATAGGTATTCTCTCTTATTTACAGTCATTTCAGTCTATATTGTCTTTCAAATGGTACATAGATTTATACTACTCACGTGATAAGGCATGTATCAAAAAAAATTGGGCTAAATTTGAGGCAGAGACTTACAGATACAATATATATGCCTTTTTATTTAATTTCAATGAGAAAGAAGGGTATCAATACATATATGATTCATATAAAATTAGTTATTATATATTTATATCATTTCTATCTTCACTATTGATTGTGTATCTCATTGTAATCATTAATACATTCACTACAGACAATCAGACACTTTATTCTTACTTTTGTTATTTTGTGATTATCATTATATATATCGTATATACAACTGTTAATGGTGTCTTATTGTCTAAGTTCGAACATATAAATAGTATGATACATGACTCCAATAGTGTAATACAAACATATCACTCCACATACAAGATACTGAATGCAATTATGCAGTTGAACTCGTTTGAAGATGTTGTGCTTGAATATACTAATGATAAGTTGAATGAAGCTCAAGAGACATTTGCATTAATGCTTGAAAAGAATATTGCATCATATATAAATTCAAGCAATACATCCAAGATTAAACAAGTAAAGCTTATGTCTTACGATAATCTTGACTTTCTAAAATATTTCACATTTGACAGAATGTCTGCATATTATTTGAAATATTTTGACAATGCTTTTATAATTCTTCCTGAAGACATTGCAAACGATTATGATATTTCACAAAATTTATATTTATCAGAGATATATATAAAACGCAATAATTATGTAAATTTTGAAAGTGTAAAACTAGAGTTTGATGGTATTCTCTCTGTACTTAAATCTGACAAAAGGGATACTTACACAAGCATACACATGTATTTAACAAATAATTATCCAGACAAAAATGATTTTTCACAGATGAATGAATGCTATACTGAAGTAAAACAATTATTTGTAAGGGACAAAGGTCTTGAAGAATATAATAATGTTTTGTTCATGTCTGTACAAAAACATCTGCAGAATATCCATGAACTTTTACAGAGTAATCATGATAATCAAATATACAAAAAAGTAAATGATATGATAGCTGAAAAATTAAAAGAAAAAGATATATCTGTCTCAATACCTAGAAATGATTATGTAAAGTATTATTTAGATAATAAAGATATTTTATTTGATACAGAATATGATAGAGATACTAGATTTAAAGATCTAACACAATTGTTAGACAGCTATTCAAATTATATATATGCATATGTCATTTATTTCTTCTTCTTGTTTTTCATATTCTCACATTATCTATACATAACTATCAATGACATGCAATATTTGTATATTATGCTAACATTAATCATGTTATACTTCTTTTATGCATACTTGAGTTATATCATGCGTAATTCTGTATAGAATACCTAAAGATATGTGTATATCAGAATATATGAGCATGAATAAACAAAAAAACATCTCATTGATATTCGCATGTGATATCAATGGAGGAATTGGACACGATCAGAAGATTCCTTGGTATGTTCCAGAAGAGTTGAAAAAATTCAAAGAGATAACATCCCAAGTTGATGAAAAAGGTAAAGTAAATGCAGTTGTCATGGGTAGAAACACATGGGAATCTCTACGAAAGAGACCTCTACCAAATAGAATAAATATTGTACTATCAAGAGACATACATTACAATGTACCATACAAAAACGTTGTTGTATTGCATAATATATTTGATGTTATGATGTATTGCAATTGCACTGAATACATTGAAAACATATTTGTAATAGGTGGCACAGACCTGTATAATCAGTTCTTATTTTCAGATTATTATCGCAGTAAAATTACTAAAATATACATGACTGTCATGTTTTTTAATGCACAACATTATAAAGCTAATAAATTCATAGATATGGAGCATATATTTCATACGTTTGATATACAAAAACATGAAAAGTACAAGGAACAGGCTGATAACAGACTTTTTGCATCATATATATGCATTCCAAAAATGGACTACAGAAGCACTTGGCATAGAAAGCTTTCAATGTAGATAGATTCTCTACCTTTGTTAGTTGATTGTAGTAAATATTCTATATCTGCTGCAATTTTGATAGTTCTTTGTTTTTGTTTATTGGGTATCAACTTCAACAAGTCGCTTAATAATTGAGGAATTCCTATATTAAATTGAAAGCATTTATATGCAAATGTACGATACTCTTCCATACTATTATTGTTTTTTTTCAAATTTTTATAAAATCCGGAAATAAGAGGGAAATTAAAATTACAGAAGTCTTCATCTTGGCAATCACAGTTTGCTATGAACAATGCTTTGATGATATCTCTTGACTTATTCTGAGACAAAAATGGATTCAAAGGAATATGTAAGTAATCTCTAAATATTTTCAAGATTTCATTGTGTTCAAATAGAGGCATTCGAAATAAAGCAAATCTACTCTTTACAGGTACGTCTATTTTTGCCAGCTTATGTGTTGTACAAAGGAAATATACATTATTTGAAAACCTCTCAAGAATTATGCGAAAACTATTGAAGTCTTTAGCTGCTAATATATCAATGTGTTTGATAATAATAAAATGCTTATCATTATGGATGTTTTTGTTTTTGATGACACTTAGAATAAACTTGCATAATATAGTCATATCCTTTGGTATATTTGGGTGCATAAGATCTAATTCCAGAAACATAGGATTGTAGTAGTATATTAAATCTTTGTTCCATACACATTCTTTTTTATATATGTTTGTTAAAGAAAATTTGTGTTTGATAATTTCATCTATGAAAAGATCTGTTGGAAATCCATATGCACCATATAATAATGCATTTGTTTTTGTATGTTGCAAAAAGATGAAAATTTTATTGTAATAGTCATGATACTTGATTATGTTGATGAAATGAATTTTGAATGTATTCCAACAACATAATGGTTTTGATTTGACAATAGGGTCCTGCATAGGGTCCTGCATAGGGTCCTGCATAGGGTCCTGCATAGGGTCCTGCATAGGGTCCTGGATAGGGTCCTGCATAGGGTCCTGCATAGGGTCCGTGTCTAAAAGATTCAAAGTTCTTGATGCATTCATACATATTGTTATTGATTATATAATCTATGTATTCTTAAATGAAGTGTATAAGACATATAAAAAGTTAAGATTACAATAATACAATACCAAATGTATGGTGCTAAAAATCCATATGATATTCTTGGAATAAACACATTGGCATCAAAAGACGAAATTAAAAAGGCATACAAGGATATAGCATTATCTTGTCATCCTGATAAATTAATTCATATAACAGATGATGCTGATAAACAAAAACGTATAGACAGGTTCAAAGATGCCAGTGTTGCATATGAAATTCTTATGAACAAACCAGTTGGTGATTCATGTAGTTATGCAAAGTGGGATTCAGAATATCACGATGATTCATTTGATTGGAAAGAGGTTTGGACCAATTTTTTTAATAAAGAAAATATTAAAGATACTCTTTTTGACATAGCTAATCAATTTGTGAAGAGCAAGATATATCCAAAATCATATTACAACCCTACTTCAAACATTGAACCCGTAAAAATACATGAAGTGAGCCTTGAAGTATCATACAATGAAATCATAAGTAATACAAAGAAGAAATTGCGATTGATATTAGTTGATATCGATGAGCCTATTTTTGTAGACATATATTGTGCGTCTTTTCCTCAAGTTGTCAAGGAATATACTGATGATGAACAAGGACAAGAGATATTGCATGAAATTATCATTAATATGGAAATAAAAAAACAAGATAACTTTGACCATATAATATCAAAAAATGGTAGCATTGACATCATAACAAGTATAGACATATCATTACAAGAATATATTCAAGGTATAACAAAGAAAATAGAATATATTGATGGCAAAAATCTGGAAATCAGCATACCATGTTTTCAAAAAGAATACTATGAGATACCCAGTAAAGGTATCAACAAGGGGTCTTTCATTATAAACATCTGTGTAAAAAATATAGAAAATACTCAGTGGGACGCATTAAATGAAAAAGACAAAGCTGAACTGATAAGAATTTTAAACACATGTTCATAAAATATTATAAAATGATATAAGGATTATATCTATAATATGAATCATAAAGTATCATATCATGCCAGTAAAAAAACCTGTCGTAGCCGAGCCTGTCGCATCAGTCCCAGTTGTATCCAAGCCTGTAGAAGCCAAGAAGCCAGTTGTTGCAAAGAAGGTTGAGAAGAAGCCAGAAGCCGCTACAGTGCCTGCTGTTGCTGCAGTTGTAGCTACAACTGAGTCTGTAGATACTGTGAAAGAGGAAACTAGTGGAGGCGAGCTTATTATTACTGGACTACTTGAGAAAGTTGCAAGTATGACTACGCAACTCAAGACCATTCAAACTTCTCTTAAGCAACTCGTAAAGGAGTTTGATAAACAGAAGAAGATTATTGACAAGGTTCAGAAAAAGCGTGAGAAGGCAAAGAAGTCTCCATCTGGATTTGCCAAGCCTTGCAAGATTTCTGATGAGCTATGTGATTTCATCGGGATTTCTCGTGGCACCGAGCAGTCTCGTACTGACATCACACGATACATCAATTCCTATGTCAAGCAACATAATTTGAACAATCCGGAGAACCGTAGAGAGTTTTTCCCTGACAAGAAACTCAAGTCTATTCTCAATGTCAAGGATGGTGAGAAGGTTACATACTTTGTCTTGCAGAGGCTAATTGCTCACCATTTCCCACCAAGCATGAGCAAGCTTGCAGCTGCTGCTGCAGCTAAGACTACTTAAATATTTTGAGTCCAATATTATTTTTATAACTTTGTATATTATACGAAATGTGTTGCAGTTATCATTATGATTTTATTTGTTAGTGGTATGGAAGACTATAAACATGTCCAAAATTTACATATTTTAAGTACTGCATGTGATAAAATGTTGCGGGAAAAATTCAGCATATCATTGCCAGATGATAAGATATATTCTCTCATAGATGGTGTATCAAGTGATGTTTCGACAGAGTACGCTTCTATGCAATTACAAGCACACCAATTGAACAATATAACACTATCCAAAATCAAAAATATGTACCAATTGCAACACCAACTGCAACAGCAACACCAGCGGCAAACGTCTCAACAACCCAAACAGAATTTGCCAGTTCAACAACAACCAATAACACCTGAACAGCAACCATCTCCAACTAAACAGTATATACAAGACAATACACCAGTTACTACTGATACACTTGATGATGATGTAATTAGTCATAAGTTGAAAGAACTCGAGGCAAGGAGAAAAATTATTCCGAATTATTCGTGTGCACCTGAGGACCATGAGGAAATATATGAATCATCTACACCGCAACAAAATATCATATATAAGGCAAATCCTATTTCAATAACACTACCATCTATTAGTGACAAGATTCATTATAAGAACTTTATTATAAATAGTCTGAACAGAGATTGGGCTAGAAATGTGCAACGTAATAATATCAAATTCAATATATCAATAGATGTATATACAAATACATTTTATCCTCAGTGTATATGTTTTCCAGGCTTTGTGAAGAATATAACACCATACGTGCTAATGAACATATCAGATAATACAAAAAATATATTCTATTCTTTCATATGTAGCAACAAGACACAACAAGATTCTAAATGGGATACATGGTATCCTGTTGAAGATGTTGAAAACATCTCTTTACAGAACAAATCATGGTCTATCAAATTCTATGACTTTATGAATAATGAACTTGACTTGGGTTCTGATAACATGTCTATAATAGAAGTATCATCAAAAAAAGAGAAAGAATACACATTAAAAATATTATTAGATACAGACTCTTATGACAACAATTTCAAAATCAATGATGTTGTGTGTATAAGAACTTATAATGGAAAACTATATAACAAAAAAATAATCAATTACATCAAGGCTGAAAGATATTCTCAGCAAGTTAATGAGATGACAATCATTGATGATAATAATGAATTAGTCATAGATGATTTTATTAACTCCAAGATACTGAATACCAATAACCAGTATTCTTTCATCATCAAATACTGTTTTACCAAGGTGTAAAAAAGTACATATACACATTACCAACTGACTAATTTGAAATTGCAAAATGTAAATACAAAAACAGTGTATATGTACTTTCTTTATGTCAAGATAAGGTCAGATGCTGCTACAAATACGAACACTGCTATTGTCATGAGTTCCAATTTATAAGTAAGACGCAATTTTTCTACTTCTGTTAACATGTTTTTTGAAGGATTGTCAAGATTATGATTCATATTATATATAAGAGAGTACATAATCAATGTGAAGCCAGTGATAAGAATAATATGCATAATAAAACCATTGCTATTCACATGCATATTAAAATAGTTGAACATGATGCGTAATTTATAATCATCCATATTAACAATGAACATAACGACAATCATAAATAAAATATAAAATCCAATATAGCATAATAATGATGCAAATAATGATGTTATTATATCTTTTTCTATGAGAACATCTATGATAGACAACACAATTTGTCTGATTACGAAAACAATAAGTACGAATAGTACTTTATCCTCTCTTGTAAGAACAAGTGCAGATTTTGGGTCAAGGTTATTACTTTTGAAAGCTGAATAGAGTTTATCTTGAGAGTCTTCAAGAAGTTTGTCAGAATCACTCACATCTTCAAGATATCTATCCCATAGTCTCTGATACATTGATGGACTATTATATTGACCGGCTCTTTCGTCATCATGATCAATACTGTCAACAACTTTATTAATAGCAGTCTTGTTGCGATGTTTGATGTTGCCTTTTAGTTTTTCCAAACGGGTTGTTATTTCTGTCGTCTTTGTTTGTAGGTCAAGTGGTGGATTCATTCTTTTTAAAATATTCTCAAAATTGAATCCTGTGTTCATAGATGTTGATTCTGTATCTATTTTTGTAAGTTTACTTGCGATTTCAGCAGCTGATTCTGTTATAGAATTCTGGTAATCATTGTTATTGCTATTTCTTGAACTTTTAGTTGCATCTATTATTATTTTTCCCATGTAAGAGCTCATACTTTCAATTTTTTGAACAATATTTTTGACTTCACTGTATTTGAGAAGATTATAATAATTTGTAAGTTTGTCTTTTATACTTGATATTAACCTTTTGTGTTCTCCTATGGTGTCTCTTTTGAAGGTTTCGAAATCCTTTTCTTTGAATAGCATTTTAAGTGTTTTATCACCTTTGATTTTTTCTACAATTGTATTATCAAGATTAGTTATGTTATCCAATAATGTGTTGAAGTCCTTGATAGAATGCATTGTGTCAAATTCTTTGAACTCACTTTTAATGTTATTCAGACTACTTTTCAAACTTGAAAACTTTGCAGAATTTGTAATGGCTTCTGGTTTCTCAAATTCATCCTTGAAAGTTTTTATGCTATCCTTGCCAGAAGTTATGAGATTCTTGTATTTATTTATTTTCTCATTAAAATCTCTCAAAAATTTTGTATAATTGTCTTGAATTTCTTGATATTTATCCAACCATGTCTGAACAGTGTCATAATAGTTGTCATATTTGCCATCATCAACTTGAGCTGCATTTGCAAGTGTGTTTGTAGCTTTGGGGTCGTTGTCATTAGATACAGTTGCACCACCTGCTTGATTAGAATCTATATTTTTTTTGATGAATTTAAACAAATACTTGTTGATTTGTTTACTATCATCGTCTAATTTAGATTGTTCAATGATATATTGTTTTAATATAGTATTTTTTTTGATGTGGTTAAAGAATATGTCTTCAAGACGTTCTAAGAATTTATCTGTGTCTTTGGGTTTGTAAAGATTCCTTCTGTTATTAGTTTGCTTTTTAAATGATATCTTAAATATTCCTTTATTTTTATTACCTTTTTGATTTTGATATCCAATATAATGATCATTCACTAAATAAAAAATTGCAGCAAGAATCAAGAGTAAATCTTTGTTTGTAGTTGTCCTCAAGATATTATCAGAAGAATTATCATTAATTATGTTATAGAAAGACATTATAAAGCGTTTACGAGTTGATTGTTGAAAAATATCTAATCCCTTGTCTTTAATGATTTTATCACTAAACTTTTCTTTTCTTTTCTTATCATTTTTGATATCATTAATATCATTAATATCATAGTATTTATTTTGTTTAGTGAAATTATATATAAATTGACATGTACTACACATTTGAACCCTCTTTCCTTGTATCAATTGAAAATCCAATGTATTGATCAATTGGTTATCTTGTAATCTATCTAAATGGTAATATAAACCATTTGATAAAATCATTGAGATTACTTCATGTCCAACATTAATTTGGTTTTGTTCGGCAACCTGTACAAATAACTTTACATTGTATTTCGTGCCCTTATCATAATAAGTCTTAGTACTAACTATATTTTTAGCGTCTGTATTGGTACGGATGATGTTTTGTGCAATATAATGCAAGAGCTCCAGATACAATTGTTTTGTTTCTGAAGCTAATTGTATATTTAGAATTTCTTTGAAACTATAGTCAGCCAATGTATGAGAATTCAATATATCTTCAAATATTTTAAATCTATCTTTATGAGGCTCACTTAGCTTTTCAATGTCTTCCAGTAAATCTTCTTTGTTCTTTGTTTGTATATCTTTGTATATTTCATCCTGTGGTGGTGGAATTGTAGACACTGGTAAGTTATCTTCTATTACGGGTTGGTCAGGTGATTGATTTTCCCCATTTTCTATCTGTTTTGGCACATCTCCTATCGGTTTTGGCAGGTTTTTAATAGGTACCATAGCATCATTAGGAGGATAGGGTTCTATAGCACCAAATGCTTGATGATTATCAATAGGCAAATGATTTTGAGTTCGGGTGTGATTATTATAAGGTACAAGTGCTGCATTAGAAGGTACAAGTGCTGCATTAGAAGGTACAAGTGCTGCATTAGAAGGTACAAGTGCTGCATTAGAAGGTACAAGTGCTGCATTAGAAGGTACAAGTGCATTATAAGGTATATGTGTATTAAAAGGTATATGTGTATTAAAAGGTGTTATTCCATATTCCGTATTTCCTTGGTTCTGTGTGTCTGAATTATTGTATTTTTCAACTTGTGGCGGGGCAGTAGGTACAACAGTAGGTACAACAGTAGGTACAACAGTAGGTACAACAGGAGGTACAACAGGAGGTACAACATGAGGTACAGTGTTTGTCTGTGTATTCCTACTCGCCATATCATCATGTGGTTTAGTTTCAATATAATCATCAAGTGGGTCAAAATCTTTTCTTGCTAAAATTAATCGTGCTAATCTATCCAGGTATTTGACAAAATTAGCATCAGTATATGGGTTCTTATCTATCCATTGAACAATTAAAGATATGATATCAACATACTTAAGTCGTTCTTTTTCAACAAATCCTTTTGATTTTTTGTATTCTTCAAAAAAGCATTGATGAATATTTCCATGACATTCTTGCTCTCTTTTATTTTCTTCTTCATTGAATTCAGAAGTTTGTATTATGCCTTTAAAAAACTTTGATAATTTGTCAAACTCTATTTTTTCACCAGGTGATAAGTCAACATTTCTCAAATCTTTTTTCAAACCTTTAATCAATGCTGACTCAAACAAGGAATTTCTGATTTTTTTGATGATTTCATTGTTTTTTCTCTCAAGTTCTGCAATTCTTTTTTGATGTGCCTTATTAGATTCTTTTGCTTTTTTATCCTTATTATCATCTACGTTTTCTACTTGCTGTTCGTTATGTTCATCTATTTTTTCTTGTAATTCCTCAATTTTATCCAAGTTTCTTTTATATTCTATATAGTCTGTTGCATTAACTGGTGGTTTTTTTCGCATATTATTCATACCTTGTGTCATTGACATAGGCATACCCATATTATTATATCCATATGGATTCATCATACCATATCCATAATCTGGACTTGACATCATCATAGGGTCCATATAACCATAACCTCCTTGTTGTTTTAGATTGCCACCGTAAATCCCTGTTGCATATGGATTCATTGTATTCATACCGTTTCCAAAAGTATTCATCCCATGCATCCCAGACGAATTGTAATATGGATTTGACAGCATATCTGCATTTGCGTGCATTTGTTGCATAGTTCTTGGATCAAAATTTTGGCTCTTATTAATACTTTGAACATTGTCAATATTTATTTTGGCAGCTTCTGCATAATCTAATAGCCCAGACTTAAACTTTTCAATTTTTCCTTCTCTATCTTTATCTAATAAGCCAATATAACTCTGGTAATAATCTTTTAACATATTGTTGGTTTTTTTGTTGTTTCTGAATTCCAATTCAAAGTAAGTTTCAAGTTTTCTTTTGATGCTTTCTTTTTGATAGTCATCTTCTTTAGAAACTTCATCAATTAACATCTCTTTTATATATTGTGGTCTATCACCTCCAATCATGGAATACCTCTAAATTACACTAACAAAAAAGAATATTTATAACATATACATAGCTACTATAGATGTAAAGAACCACAGTAGTAATGTGAAATTTGACAAAGCTCGTCTGATATTCTTTCGCTGTGAATAATCATAATTCAAAATATTGTCATCATTGTTTTCATTAGTTTTTATCATAATTGCAATTACAGTCAAGAATATGATAAGTGTAAAATGTATTATGAAACGTGCACTGTCCCATATCCAGTTTCCAGGAATCAAATAGAAATAATACATTGAGCTTGCAATTGCTGTAAAGATTCCATGGTCTTCATTGTATAGTTTATTCATTGGGAAATTATATGTCATATTTACGACAACAATGAGAATCAAGACAAATATACAGTACAATGAGACATATAACACATAGGCTTGTGTGAATGATACTACATAATTTGTATTCAATGCCCAATCAATCAGTACCAAACATACGAGTCTTATCAAAAATGTCACTCCTATAAAGACAAGTCTGTCAGATTTTGAAAGTTTCAATTGCTCAATAGTAGTAAAGTCATTATTCTCAATACCATCAATAATATCTTTTAGCTTTGAAACCTTGATATCTTTGTCATCATTATTATTGTATGTTTCTTTTAATTGTTTTCTGAAGAAATGAAGTAAGTTATTTGGATTGTCTTCATATTTCTTCTGAACATAATCAGCCTTTTGGGAAGAATATTGTTCGTTTTTCTTGTAATTTTCCTTCTCAACTTTTATTTTCCCTTTTTTCTCCTCTATCTGAGTTTCTAACTGTTCTCTTGAAGATTTTTCCAACTTTGACATATTCTTAATGACCTGACTCCTATATTCATTTATTTTAGCACTAAGGGTTGTAATATCTGTCTCAGTAATATCATCATTGTATTTTTGAGGTTTTTCAGTATCACCTTCTTTGTCTTCTTGCCTTTTTTTTGAATCATCTTTCAATTTAGATAATTCTTGAAGATAATTATCAAGAGCATTGATTTCTGCATCGCCTACAATGTCATCTGTGCTATCAATGCGTTTTTGTATAGCATCAACTGCTTTAGATATCATTTCATATGCTTCTTTTTCTGGTGTTTTAATCTTGGCTACCGTTGGTTGTTGCGACGAGACTTGTGCCTGTTGTAATAGATTTTCCTGACCTGGCATCATTACCTGTTGTGGCATTAATTCTTGTTGCGGTATCATTCCCTGACCTGGCATCATTCCCTGACCTGGCATCATTCCCTGTTGTGGTATCATTCCCTGATTTTCAATTAATCCACCTGTCATATTTCCACCTTCAATTATCTTTTTTAAAACATTATTTGCATTAGTCGTATCAGATATGTCATAAGTATCTAATATCTTTACTAATCTATTATTCAATTTTGCATTTTCTTTATCCATCAATGCTTTTTTCTTTGTTTTATAATCCATACCACTCTTATTTAGTAAACTATCATCGGTGTACAATCTGTTAAGTCTTGCAACAATTTTGTCTATGATTTTAGATTCTGATTCTCTGCTATTCTTTATCAACTTATTTTCATATATAATGTTTTTCAGTAATTCTGGATTTTTCAAAGCACGCATGAACTCCATATAAAAAACATAACGAGTTGGATTCACATTGTAGACAAAATCATCAGATACTACATTGTCAAATAATCTGAATCTACTTTTGACGCTATCTGGTCTCAGTTCACTCAAGTCACTAAACTTAAATGCAAGTTCTTCAAAAAAGTTTTTGTACAACATCTCTCTTTATGTATGGCAGATAAAAATTTCAGAAACTCTGACTGGTTATGAATAATGACCATACAGTTGCGAATACAAGTAATACAAATATCATGAAAACAATAAAATATGAATAATAATCTTGAAAAATATAATACATTAACTTTAAAAAGTATAAACCTGCAATTATCCATGCTAATATGATAACAAAATTTATATGCATTATATTTTTATTATTAAAAGGTTGGTAAGATTCCTCCATGGATGTAAGCAAACTGAAAAGTTTATCAGTATCTATTGTATATGGCGCAGTCTCACTTTTCTGATTTGCATCATTTACTTTTGTATAATTTTCAATTAGTGGAACCAATCTCTTCATCTTTTCAATAGAACTTTCGTTTTGATTATAGTAAAATGGAAAATAGTTTACTGGCAAATTTTTCAAAGGCAAAGCATCTATGTTATTAATATTTGTCAAATATGCACTATATTCATCTTTGTTTCCTATAAGATATATTTTATCAGTCATTTCTATATCTTATATCATAATTAAATTTGCTAATATTATTGATATAATGTAGTTTATAATAACCAAATATATCAATTTGTCAGTAGTGTATGCATCTTTATACACATTTTTAGACATATCCCTAGAGAGATTATCACTTGCAATAGAATTACTCTGAAGCTTTGCGTTATTTGTATAACGCAGATAGTCATTATTTAAAGCATTTATATTTCTGTCTAATACACTTCTATATGATTCAATATTATCAGTATACTTTGTAAGTAACACACTGTCACTTTCTTGTTGATTATTGCTTATTAAAATGTTGTATTTTGCATTGATTTCATCCAATGTTTTCTTACATAATTTCATCATTGCTATAGTCATGTCATACATGCGTTTTGGTATTGTCTTTGTCTCACTTGTAGCAGTATACTTTGATGTCTTAAATTCAGTATATACAAAAAGATATTGGTCATTATCATGTCTAAAAATTTGGTCAAGATTTTTTTGGAATAATTCTTTGTCAATATCTACATCTTGCTCAATGCGACTCTTCGCATAACTTTCAAAATTCCCAATATAAGTCTCAATATTATATTTATCATCATACAACATTGCTACAAATAATGCAGACTTGTGTTGATTGATTTGAAAATCTTTAATGAGTGTCTTTATATTGGTGTGAATTTTCATCAAGTCTTTGAGGTACTTGAAATAGACCTTTATATCATTATCTATATTTCTGTTGATATCCGCGTCATTATTTGTGGCAGACGCTGCTTGTAAAGCATTCTTTGTATATATTTTGTCAGTATGCACATTATTATAGTTAGCTATGATATACTTTGTAAGTCTGTCATTTTTTAAATTATTATATGATACAGATAGAAGTTTATTTATGATATTGAATATTTCAGTCATATTGTTAGACAAAAGTCTGATATAGTCATCTTGATATGCTCCAAAATTTTCTGTAGAACCAATATTGGTATTAGTAACATTTACATATAATGGTGCAAAAATATACAGATTGTAGTATATCAGGTCCATATATACTTCAACTACCTTATTTACTATCAAATTATATGCAGGTACCATATGGTCATTGGGTGCAACTCTCAAATCATCTGTGAGTTTGTTGTTATTATTATGAATTTCATACATATTCATATCAACAGTGTTATTATTTTGGTAAAATGCATCATCATCTTTATTGTAATAAACATATTTGTTATTAAAATTATTATAAACACATGAGTTTGTGATATTATAGACACTTTCATGTATTTGTTTTTTCAATTTATCCATAAAGTTTTTCAAACCGTCTTTGATATCATCTGATTTCATGAGAACCTCTTGTTTTATATATTGCATGGGTTCTGTGGTTTTTAGAGATGAATCTTGCAATCCATAAAACTGCTCGTGAATCTTTGTTAATATTGATTTTAACTGTTCTGTTGTGAACATATTAGTCAGATTGACCCCTATAGTCTCCATTGCTATCATATTTACAAGGCTGCAATTGCTAAAAGTGTAAAATATGCTTTTGCCATTGGATTTGCCATTTAAATAATATTCTATAGTATATTCTTTCAATTCTTTATTTGAATAATCAAATGGTCTTGAGTTATCACACTGTTGTTCAAAGATGAACTCTGGAGTAATGTCAATATATTTATCGTCTGATTTAATTCCATTCCTACTCACTGTGTGTATGTCTTTGAATAAATTGGAATACAGTGTCAATAGTATACCATTTCCTACATTCCTGCAAACATATGCAGAAGCATAATTTGAATCTATATAATCATTTGCAACAAGTTTGTTGAATGAAGTGTGTGTACTATTGACATATTGTTTATACAGGTTTACTGGTTCTTCTATGATGTATTTATTGACTACAGTATTATATTCTGTAATATTTTTGACTGCAAATAACACTATTAATATCACCAATAATGGCACAATAATTCCATATTGCAGTAAATTAGATACATTAATATTTGTTCCTATTGAATTGCATATATAACTCACGACAGCCATGACACACACTATAATAAATACCACAAATGTAATACCAGACATTTTATTCAGATATACATTTGGAACTTCAAATTGATTGTATTCTTTATATCCCATGACATTGTTCATGAAGACACTTACTATATTTTGTCTAACATACATATTGTCATCTTTATCAGATACACTTTTGATATCTTCATGAATTTGTACTGTATATTTCTGATACATATTGACAACATTTCCAATAATAAAAAACATGACAATATAAATAGCAAGGCATACAAAAAATGCAATGAACCCTGTTGTACTATTTGTGGTATATAAATTTTTAACGTTATCAGATAAATACTCTGTTATGTGCCATTTTGACACATCTGTTTCAGCATAATTGTAAAATACATTATATGCGAACCGCATAATAACGAGTATACTAAGTAAAATAATATATGGGACATATATATTTACATCTTCATTCAATATTTTTATTTTTCTGTTACTGAAAGGTGATATATCATCTCTTTCAGATACCTTCAAACCTATATATATAGGCATCAAGACAAAAACAGCTGCGACAACTATATACACAAGAACAATGAACAATAAAAATGCAATGTTTGTCCATGTAGTTCCACCACCATCAGAATTTACAAAAAGTCTTTTAAAAACATATACCAGAACATAGAAGGAACGAAAAATTACTTCATAGAGTATACATACAGCATATGATAGAATGTATCCAAAAATTCCAAAGAACCCTTTCGCATCAGCTATATCACTCTTCATACACATATTTGTGTCTAACTTAGCTATATTAAGTATATAAGGTACATTCAAAAATGTATTGTATACTATATAACTAAATAATAGGGATATGAATATGGCAACAAATATGGTTATTACAAGAATGAATGTCATATAGTTTCCTTCATTATTACTATTTCTGATGCGTATATCTTGTTCGTTTGTTGCCATTTGATATCGTGGTGTTTCATATTCAAAATATTCCTTTACACATAATCTTTTCAAAAAAGAACCATAATCCATTGCAGCATTATAAGTATAAACCATTTTTGTTAAATGAAACATATGTTCTACAATCAAATAAAATATAAACACCAATATTATAATATTCAAATAATAAGCATTCTGTTTATTTAATACTTTGTTCATAAGGAAATGATTTGTATCCATATTTATATTTTACAAATATAATATTATTGTATGTAATATGCCATAATGATTATTATAACATATATGATAATAAGTGCATATACTGAAAATGAAGTATCCTTTGCTGTCTCAAATAATTTTTGAGCATGTTTTTCTTGTTTATCAAGTTCTTTGTATTTGATATCATTCATTTCAATCTTGAAAATATCATTTGCTAATTTGAATAATGTATTATAACGGTTCTCGTATGATAATTTGATATCTGTGTATTCTTTTTTGTATTTAATGTAATCAAACTCTTGAACATCTTGTTTCTTAATAGCAGACATATCAACATCAGTAAAGCCTTTGATGGAATATGAAAAGTCATATTTTTGAAAGAAATTGTAATTATTTCTTATATTTTGTGATAATGCTTTATGTAAATTAATCATGGAATCAATATATTTCATTTTGTAGTCATAAATCAATTGCTTATTCAAATCTTGACTGTAATAATATTTACTTTTGAATATGTCTTGATAATTTTTTTGAGTTTGTTGAAGTGTATTTACAATTTCTTCTATTTCTAATGTTTTTTCCACTATTAGTGTAGTATTTTCTGATATATCTTCTTTTTCTTCTTTTTCTTCTTTTTTAGCTACATCAGGGTTATCAGGGTCATATTTTATGTCAATTTTGAATAATTCAGCCAGTTCATCTACCTTCTGTCTCAACGTCTCAATATGCGCTTGAATTTTGTCAATGTCTGAATATTTGTTTGTGTCATTTAATGCATTCGTTAGTTTGCTGTCAAGCAATACAAGTTCATCTTTCTTGAATTTATATGATTCATCTGTTATGTAATTGTTATAATTATCAATTATATATTTGCTCAATTTGCGGTTATCAACAGATGTCTTGATTTTGCTGGTTAGTTTTTCATTTAGTATGTCAAAAAATAACCCTGTGATTTCTTTATATTTTGTTATGTATGTCTTTTTTATGGAAAAACTAAGTGTACTATTACTCTGGTTATTAATTGTATTATCAATTTTTGCCATAATAACATCATATCCTTGTGTTGTAAAATCTGCTATATCATTACATCTACACAATGCTTGAATAATTCTTATAGTATATGTATAAATAGTCTTATTATATATTATATATTCGTCAGCTATGTCATTGATGATTCCACTGTATGCCAATACACTCTTATCTGTATCAATAATATCTTTGAGAAGAGTATCAGGTGATACAATGGTGTTATTTTTATGATAATCATTAGTTATTTCCAGTCTTCTGCTGCCTTCATATGTCTTTTTGTTGATAATATTGTACACTGCAAACTGGAATTGCTTAATCAAATTGTGCCTATATTCTGTATAATCTTTTTCAGTTAGATTTTCTGCAAATTTAGGTATAATACTTTTCATGATACCAGTAAGCAATTCATTGTTAACAGATATACATTTAGAATCATTATAGAAAATATTCTGTACATAATGCTTGAAATCATATTCCTTTTTCTTTGTATAATCTATAAAATCATGAGTATTGCATACACTTACATATGATAATTTTGGAACAAACATCTTTTTATTGTCATAGTTTTTGAATAAATTTGCATATAAAACAAGATGTAATGCATTGGTGATATTTGGGCATACAGAATCATTAACAACAGACGATTTATCATTATCAACAAGTTGATTGAATATGCCACTAACTTTGTGTATATTCTGTTTGTATAAACTGTGTGGTTCATAGAGAATATATTTATTTACCATGGTATTGTATTCTTTTGTTATCAAAACAACAAATAATGTTATAAATATGAAAAGCATTGGTATAAATGCAAAATAAAATACTACCTTGCTATCTAATTTTTTACCACTGAACGTTCTATAAAAAGTAATATCAAAGTGTTCTATTGCTAATAATAACATGTAAACAACAATGAGAGACATAACAGAAAAAGCAAATAAAAGCAACACCACATTATAATTATCAATATTGATTGGATTGTAATCATATGTATTAGGATTTGTTTTACTTTCATCAAATGTATACCCAAATGATTCTAATATTGCCTTTGTTATGTAATTAGTTTGAAAATTTAATTTAAAATCAGATACTTTCATATTATTCATTCCAAATGTGTTCATAATCATTTGCATGATTATACTAGTGCCGGTATTTGTATTTCCATAATAATACTGTGAAAATGTCATATTTTTTAGCTCATCATTTTCAGAATTCTCATATATATTGATTACACGAGAATTCTTACCATGCATATATATATCAGATATAATCATAGAGTATTCATAAATGACAATATAGAGCGCAAAGAAGAATATAAATGCAAAGTAAGAGACAGGTACATTGTTTCCTTGAATAAGACCAGTAAACATAATCAATGTCAGCATAATAGTATGAGGTATGATGTTCTGGGGTGTCTTTGCGAAAGGTGATATGTCAACATCTGCTGCAAGTTTGACTATGATGGATATAGGTAACATGAATATCAAATATATAGCACCTGCGACTTTGATAAATGTTAGTATATAAGCTACAATCTTTTCTAATGTACTATGTTTGTTAAGAAATTCATTTATTTCTTCTTTGAAAAAGTTTATAACAACCAGAGAACTTGAACCAAGTGATGTGGCTGATGATGCACTATTTGTTGCTGTAAATGCTTTTGATATTGTTGATGTAAAATTTGTAAACAAACTTTCCAAATACATGAAAGTCAAGAAATAATTAATGTATAATGCAAGAATAATTGACAATATAATTATAATTATATGATATCTGTCATTTGTGTTATCATTACCTAATTTGATTTTCATCATATTTTGTGCAACTTGAAATCTTTCTGTCTCATATTCAGTATAGTTTGTATCACATGTTGTTCTCATCATAGTTCCATAATCATAATATTTGTTATAATTATATACAAAGATTGTGAGTGAAACTATTTGGTCAAGAATAACAAGAAATATGATAATGAATATAATAATTTTCATGACCAATGTTTTAGTATCATTATACATAAAATTCATCAAATCCATTTTTAGGAAATACCCTTATAATTTATATATATAAAAACTAAATGATATTGAGCAGAATATCAACAATGAGTTTCATTTGAATCTCGTCAACTTTTCTACAATTATAGCACCTATTTCTATATACTATGATATTATTGCTTTTAACATAATTTTTGATGGCATCTATATTAAACCCATTATTTGTATAAAATACAGGCGTAGCTTTGTATTGTTCTGAGTTCTTAAAGTGTTGTGGAACTACATCTGGTCTGTGTTCTCTGAATAGAATTCCTATTGCTATATCATCAACAATATCCAGATGTATTAAGTGCTGATTTTCAACAATATATTTAATTGCCTGTTTTGTAAAAATCATACATGTTCCTGTTATAAATATAGTACCATACCATGTAGAGTCTGTTATACCTCCACCAGTCCATTGTAAATTCAAAACTTGTCCACCTCCATAAAAATTAATTGGATTAGATGTTAATTCTTTTTCTAAAAGGTTGAAATCAATGATAGAGCTAATATTAGTCCTGATGACATAGTCGTAATTGTCAAGGTCATCAAGAATATATTCAAATACGTTGAGTGTTTTTTGCAAAACACCCGGGACAAGGGATTCTGTTCCTTTGATATGCAAAATTCCATCTTCCAACTTATCTTCGTCAGAATATTTGTAGAATATTGTTTTAACATCAGGAAATGTTGCATAATATCTTTGTAAAGTTTTTTGCATTTCTTCATATCCTTCTTGATGTTCAAGACTGGAGTTAGAATATAGCACAAGATTTAGAAGTTTCATGATATGATATATTCTGTAAATTTTTAAGTGCTTACACTGTATACACCCTTGAAGATTTAAAATGGCACAAAATTATTTATTTTTTAATCTATATAAAAAATGTCTCATTTTTCTTTTCGGTTGATGTAATAGAATATGGCTATATCACGCAGTAGTGGTGGTATTTCATCATTAATCAAAGAAGTTCAATATCAAGATGCTGTTTCACGTACAGGAGGCAAAGTAACACAACAGGTGCAAGAAATAGAATCTGAATCAGAAGATATTGTTATACCACCACCTACACTTCCATTGCCTCAAACCACATCAGATGATGCATCTAAAATGCAGAAGGATGCTGTTCTAACATCTTGTTATGGCGCAAAGGGTTCTACAAATGACTGTAATACATGTGATGATGTTA
>Ga0208082_1000003_pt1 | contig 101308 bp, 74 predicted proteins | sample LakMenE09Jun09ns_FD_150683 | JGI IMG/M metagenome (GOLD analysis project Ga0208082, IMG submission 150683) | Freshwater microbial communities from Lake Mendota, WI - 09JUN2009 deep hole epilimnion ns (SPAdes) | ecosystem: Environmental > Aquatic > Freshwater > Lake > Epilimnion/Euphotic zone ... | reverse complement strand
TGCTTTTTTAGCCGCTGCTTTCGGAGCTGCTTTTTTAGCTGCTGCTTTCGGAGCTGCTTTTTTAGCTGCTGCTTTCGGAGCTGCTTTTTTTACTGCTGTTTTTTTAACTGTTTTAGCCATTGTTAATTTTTTTAATGTTTAAAAATAAATCAAACTATAAAAGTTTTAAATACTTCAAGAACAAAAGTATGGGAATAATTTCAACTATATAAAAATAAATCATCGTTTTAAAAACATGCCGTGTTAATAAGTGAAGATTTAGAATAATTACTTTATGCAATGCGTATAAATAAAAAAGAATTGTAACGGCTGAAAGTGTTATTAATATTGGCTTTACAAAGATGTCATCTACAATAGTTACGCAAAATAAAATTGGTAAACTTATGAACACAAAAATATACATAAAGTCCAACAGTACGAATTGGAAATCTGAAATATTATTTTTTAAATTGAAAATATATACCACTAATCGATAAATAATAAAACGAAAAAAAAGAATTAAAGTAATAGATGAAAGAACAAGCATAAAGTTCTTATTTAAGGCGTTGACACTAACATATACCTCTAATAATTTAGAGGTAGAATAGCTTAAAAGCATTACAAACGCTATTGTGACGAGCGTTGATTTTAAAAATCCGTATGAATATAAACTCCTAATCTTGAATGAAAAAAAAGTCGTTATTAAATCACTATACTTTTTTTCAGAAGCATAGCGCACCATAGAAAAAATAAATAAAAATAATAGTAGCAAAAAGAAAGATGAACGGTCTGTGCTGTTTTCTCTTTTATGAATTATTTCTATATTTCTTTTAACACTGGCTTTTTTTTCTGAAATAAATTTAAGGTTATAAAACAATTTAGATGAATCGAATTCTGTTCTCGACCCTACAATATTATTATTACTTATAATCCTTTTTGCTATTAAATCTTGCGATATCAGCGGTAAGGATGATAAGTATAGAACACTAATAATTATGAATAGCCTAAAAAACACTGACGTAATTAAAATGTACCTTCATATTTCCAAGAGAAAATCTAGAATCACCTAAAAAGCCAGAACCCATGTTTAACTGGAAAATATTATCCCCAGTCTTCAAGGAAAGACCAGCCCCAATGCCTACAGGTAAGCTTGTAGTTTTATTAATATAGTTTTTCATATAAGTCACGTCTACAAAAATATTAGAATAAAAATATTCTGATAGATAATATTGAAGATCCTGACTAAGAATTACAAACCATGGAGATAAAAGATTATTATCGTCAAATCCCCTAGGCAATTTATATCCTCCAAAAAAGTGCATTTCGCTGGTACTAATAGTCTCTGAGAACCATGATCTAGATAGTAAATGAGATCTGAGAATAAGTTGTTCGCTTAAAGGAGTGTACTTATTTAAATCAACCATAAAAGAAAACGTAAGCTGCGAAGCTGGTATACTATCATATAGACGAGCAAGAGATTCCCCATTCATATCTTTTAATTCAGCTATACGCGAATTAATCAATGTAGTTTTATTTCCTATGAGCATATAAGATTCTAGGGACCAGCCTCGTTTTGTAAAAAATGGCCTATTCAATTTATGAATACTGTAGCCTAGTCCAAGTTCATTAGTACTATAGTCTAGATATCTTGGTAGGTTTCCATTTAAGACAGAAAGTTGGTTATAACCTGTAATGTTAGTTTTATTTTTCCTGAAATGAAAAGATAGTATATGATTGGACTGTATATAGTAGTTTAAACTTAACTGATATTGCTGACGAAGAAAAGATGTATCAAATTTCTCCAAATTAAAATATCCTCCTACCCCTAATTTTGTGTTAAGTATAAAAGGTACATTGATTTTGGAGTATAAGAATTGACTATTATCGAGATTTTTTTGCCAGTTTAATTGAAAAGAAGCTCCTCGTTTAAATAAATTTACTAATTCAAGCTTCACATCGCCGGTCAATTCTACCTGACCTGAGTTATAGGCATTAGATAATATTCCTAAAATGGCATTCACTTGATTTAACTTGCGTTCTTTAAGATACAAATTTAATATTGCCGTAGAATCCAACAAAGTGAAATCTGGATTTTTTTCCATTTCCATAAAATCAAAATACCGCAATTGGGTGGCAATCTCCTTCCAATCAAATTGGTTTTTATCTTTATAATATCTTGCTATATATTGCCTGATAAAATCTAAATTCATAGAAGGGGAAGAACTATGAAGTCTAATGGAATCAATTCGATACTTTTTGTATAAATTTAATTCGTATAGCAGAGTTAGTTTCTGATCGTAGAAATGAGTAGTATCGTAAACATAGTTTGCTTTTAGATATCCCTGCTGAATTTGATAATTCAAAAGTTCATCTAGTTTTTTTGATAAGGCTATAAATGAGTTGCCTTTGATAAAATAAGTATCCTTAACATTATTTGAACTAGACTTGATCACTAATACAAGACTATCATATCTTCTATTTGCTATTAGTCGATAAGAAACTAAGCTATCCTTTCCTAAAGTTATTGAGTCTACACTAGCTAATAAAAATCCTTTTTTTACGAGACCATCTTTTTTTCTCAGCCATTCTTCTCTTGTGAAATATTGACTATTTTTTTGGCTCACACTATCATTATTATCTATTTCCTGTCCATGCAAGGAAACTGACATTACCAAGAATAAAAAACAGCCTCCTAGTAATTTGCTTAACTTTATGGCTGGTGATGATAAAATAAAATTAAATCCTAGCAATGACGAAATAAATTAGTTAGAAAGATAACTTAATTTAGAGCAAAATATTTTCGGAGAAGCCATTCAATACTTAAGGTAATTAAAATGAATAATAATAACCATAAAATATCATTAGCCTTGAGTCTTTGAGTCTCACTTATTAACTTTTCTTTCTGATTTTCTTTAATGACATTTATATCATAGGATCCTCTGTTCCTCCACAGAATAAGATTTCCACCACTTTTAATGGCCAAAGTATTCATATCCTCGTAGTTCGACGGACTATATATATCTTCTATATCATCTTTATAAATACTAAACTTACCTTCGTCTAGGTATACTTTCCCGGCGATATTGGCTTCTATTTTATAATGATAGTTTCCTTGCTTTAGATCTTTTGGGCTTATAGAATAACTGTTTTCTAATGGTAACATCTCATACTGCTTCCAATCTAATTCGCCTCCGTTGATTTTGCAGTTAATGCTTTTTGCCTTAGTAGGCTGATAAATCTCATTATAGGTATTGGCAGAAATGATGAAAGATTCGCCCTCTGCTATAGAATGATTAGACATACTTGTAATCAATTGCTTTTTATCCTTCCTAATAGCCAGGTAATTAACCATCTTATATAAAAGGTCTTGTGTCTCTTCGAAATTCTTCCGCGTTTGATAATTATTTACTTTCCACTTCCAGATATTTTCTCCAGCCACTAAGCCTATTTGTATATTATCCTCATTTGAAAATGAAATTAAAGGCTGCTCTGACTCTGTTCTGCCTATGCGTGCTAGCAATAAATGGTTAGCACCTTTAAGGGGCTCTATGGTCAATAGATAATTAGATAATGGTGAGTAATTTTGAAAAACGGTATTTGAAACTTCTCTTAAATAAAACTTGGAAAAACTTGGATTTAACTTTGCCGTGTAGTCTTGTAAGAAATTGCCTTTGACCTGGATGCGATAAGATTTCTGAGATTGATTGAAGGCATTGTAATCTGTCTGGGTACCAAGAAAAAAAAGGATAGACTTTCCCGATGCCTTGGCTTTCGTTATTATCTCTCTTGCATTGTTCAATTGATTTGGCAATTGATACAAAATGACCAAATCGGTACTTTCAGAAAACGAAAGATTTGATTCAGCAATAGCTACTTTAACCTTAAAACTTTTATTTGAATTCAACCAAAATTTAAGTGCCGATATATCTGGATGAGGAAAGTTAGAGAGGATTTCAATTTGCTTACTTCCATCAAGAACGTCAATAAAAATATCCTTAGAATTATTTCTTAAATTTAATTCATTAATACTAGTTTTTATATTAGCACGTATATGATGCATACCTTTTGTGAGTCCAGACAACTCAAACTGAACGGATTCGCTAAAATCTCCTTTACTAGCCTTGATTGTCTTCTCCTGAATAATTCGCGATCCAGAGGCTGTTAATTCTTCTAATGAAATGGATAACTGTCCTCCCTCAATACTGCTACCGGAAATGATTGTATTTACTACATTAATATCATCTTTAAGAATGATACTGTTGCCCTCTATATTTTCAAGCCTAAAATCACTAATACGAGTAGTATCTCCAATCAAAATTACATCTAAAGGAATCAAAGCTTTATTATTGAAAAAAATGGGATTATTTCCTTGGTTATGATTTCCATCAGTGACTAATACTATTCTCTGAATATTTTCTTCTGTTTGCAATGAAACTATGCTGGTGAGCGCTGAAATTATATCTGTCCGCTGACCATTTTGACTTAAAGAATCTATAGGCTTGACTTCTTCATCAAATGCCTTTACATCAATAAATAGATTCAAATCAGCCAATTTTTCGACTAGTTTTTCTACTTCAGATTTGAAATTTTCCTTGTCTGAAAACTTAATAGAGCGAGAGTTATCCACTAATAAAACTAATTTAGGACGAATCGATTTCGTTTTATTGCATTTGAGTATAGGAGATAACAACAAGAGTAAAAGTGAAAAGATACTTAAGAATCTGAGAGCTCCAAGTATATATCTAATCCAAATCGTTTGTAATCGCTGACGTTTTATGTAAAAAAATGCACCCAAGGATGCAGCTAATATGAAAAAAAAGAGAAGTAAATAATTTTCTATTTGGATCACTAGAAGTAGATGTGGAACAAAGGTAAATAAAAAATATTGTATAGACTAGTATGCGTAATAATATATTAATAAAAAAAGCCGCTCAAAAAATTGAGCGGCTTCCTTAATTATTTCAGTTAATAACAATGATACTATTCAAAAGAGTAGATTTGAACGTCTGCTCTGTTATCTTGGCCACTGTTATATTTTGTTCTTGAATCACCATAAGAGGTTACTTTGGCATTAGTTACATTAACACCTTTCATTCTTAATAATTGAGCTACTTTTTGAGCTCTTTGAAGAGCACAAGACTTAGATCCACCTTTAGAAGTGTTACCACCTATTTCTACAGTGTAATTAGGGTTAGATTTAAGCATTGTAGCTATTTGCTGTAAAGACTCAACTTGACCAGGTGAAAGCGTATTGCAACCTGTGAAGAATACTTCATAACTTCCTACTACATTCTTAGTTTTAGTAGCAGTTGTTGTAGTTGTAGTTGTAGTTTCAACTGGAGTAACAACAGCTACTTCTGGACAACCATTGTTAGAAGCTGGACCAGCTTCGAACGGACACTTGTCTCTTGAATCACCAATACCATCATTATCAGAATCTGGACAACCAAACATTTCTGGCTTGCCAGGTACGTAAGGACACTCGTCTGTAAGGTCAGGAATACCATCACCATCAGAATCAACCACTTTTGGAGCCTCAGACGTAGACTTTTTAGCAGGGGTAGCTGAACCAGCACAATTACCAAGAGCATATACACCTCTTAGAGCAGCTTGGTTATAAGAATAACTATTATCCAATCTCCAGTTTCTTCCACCTTCTAATTGAATAGAAAATTTATCGGAAGTTCTAAAATTAAAACCGAGACCAGTACCTAAATGGAAATTTACGTCATCTGTGCCATATGTTTTTTGATTAGCATTTCCCGCGATAGGTGCTGCATTCCAATTTCCTATAGAAGTAATAACATTTATACCAGGACCAGCATATGCGTATGGAGCGAAAATTGCATTTTCTTTCATCCAAGAACCGTTTGCAAACTTTAATACTGGCTGTAGATTTAAATCAATCATTTGAGCAGTTCTATAGCTCGTACCAGCTCTTGTTCCGCTCCAGTTGTCACCATCAAATGGCATAGAAGCGCCTCTTTGTAGTGGATAGAATACATTACCAAAACCTAAATTAGCTCTTACATCAAAGAATCTAGTAACATACTTAGTCAGGTTAAGACCTAAAGAAGTTGTATAATCTTCAAGCATGAAGTTTTGAGCTCTTTGAACTGCTTCAAAACTATTGAAGTTAGCACCAACACCTACTTTCCAATTGTATTTATTACACCAATTAGCGTTAATAGCTGGCTCATCAGTACTTGAGGCAGCAGCAGGAGCATCAACATTAGCTGCAGCACCACCACCGAAGTTGTATCCTAACCTAATTGCAGAGCTTGCATAGTTATATGCCTCACCTAATGCTACTTTGTACCCATACTCAGCAGCAGCATTCCATCTGTCACTAAGATTAAATCCTAATCCAAAACCTATCGGAACATAAGGATTTATCTGGTCAGAACCAGCACCACCAAGATTAGAACCATTTTGAGTGCCTATCTTATTTATAGAATTGATACCCACACCAGAGAATAAATAAGGACTAATGAAAGCATCTTCTTTGAAGATATAGCCGTTATTTAATTTATAAACTAGATTAAGCCCTCCATCGAATAATGAAGAGTTTTCATATCTCATTCTACCCTTTTGAGTTTGGTCAAAATTTGTAGGAACTGTTTGATTTGCAAATGTTTGATTTAAGGCAACTGGATAGAATGCCTCTCCGAAGGTTACATTCAACCTTCCGTCGAAAGACTTTCCAAGATATCTTTGAATATTAAGATTCGCTGCACCTTTCCATCTTTCCACCATCAAAAATTGCTTATTGATAGGATTTACAAAATCTGTGAAGCCGACACCAGCTCCAAAGTTCCAACGATTATTCGCTGTCTGCGCTATAGAAGCTATAGTAGCAGCAGTTAATGTTAGAATTAATAAAGTTTTTTTCATACTGAAATATTTAGTTTAAAATTTTTTTCTATTTGAATTTTCGCTGCAAAGATAGATTTTTTTTATAAAAGCAAGGATATTTTTCAACTACAATTTTCTATGTAGTGAAGCGATTCACGTCTCTTTTTGTTTTTTTAACAAAACTCTTATGCAACTCTGAGGTCAAATCTACGTCTTTCTGGTTTGCTAGGCATAGAACAACCCATAGAATATCTGCTAATTCTTCTGCAAAATTTAACACTTCACCTTCTTTTCGTTTCTGTTGGCCCTCTGTACGAGAAACTACACGCGCGAGCTCGCCAACTTCCTCCATAAGTATAGTTGTATTGGTCAAAATATCAAAGTACCCTGATCCTTTCTTATTTATCCAGTCATCTACCGCTTTCTGCGCTTCTTCTAATGTCATTTCTCTCTATGTTTAAAAGGTGATCTCTGCACCCATGATTCTGGAACCATTCTACTTAGAAATATTGGAGTAAATATATTTAAAAGTGGGTAATTTATTTTGAGACTACTTAGCGTGGAGAAGGGCTGTGCACCTAGTGTACTCTTTAATTCCTGTGCAGTTCGTCCGAAACATATTTTAGGAATTTGTAGCCCTACAGCTATTTTAATCATAAGAATCAGAATGAAATTATAAACTCTATGGCTTTCATTATATTCATAATTTATACCTACATAATGAACTTCGATAATACTATCTAGTTGAAAATAAGATACAAAGCCCACTAGCTTTCCCTCAGCCATCAATCCCTTCAAATGAAATCTGTCTACATAACTAAGGTACTGATAAAAGTAATCGACAGAAATGGTGGTCAATTTAAACTTAGAATTATTTAAAACATTAAGAAACAGCTTACTTAAATCTTCTTTGTATGTATTGAAATTTTTCTTATTTATGTCAATGATTGAGGTATTCTTATTTAAGTCATTTACCTTGCGCACACGAAGTCTATATTTAGAATGCAATTTATTTAAGTAGTCATCAAATGTAGCAAACCCTTTTATATCAAGCTCCATCCTATCTTCTACCTTAAAAATATGAAATGCTTTAGGACAAAAAAGTTTGGACGATATCGTTTTAATATTCTCTGAGATCATAGTGCCTAAAGGAGTCCTATCTAAAGAGTTCAATACAGCATGGAGTGACGAATTAATCAAATTTTCTGCGTCACGCTTGTAGCTATCATGAATTAACACTCCATTCTCACAAGTAAAAATAACATTTCCTAGAACAAGAAGCTTGGTCTTGACCTTAGCTAAACTATATTCGAATAACCATTTAAAAAAAGCATTAGGAGGTAGATAGTTTCTAAGCGCCGCTCCAGAAAAAGGAATCAATTGGAAATAACAGAGAGAAACAAACTGACCCTTATCGGTTGCTAATACATAGCGATATTCTAATTGTTCGCATGCTTTCTCCATAGCATACAGGTATTTATAAGACAAGAAAAACCTCTTAGAAACAAGCGAATCCCAATGGATCTCGCCTACTTCTGAGATTTGTTTAAACACTTTAAATTCCATGACTAAAGATTATCGAACACAAACCAACGTTAGAAAGTTCTAGCAACCGTTGATTTTATTTCTCTCTATGCAGATATCAACCAAGGCTTGTTTATCTCTTTCTATCCAATTCCCTACTACAACGCAGTCGGCACCAGCAGTCCAAAGTTCATGCAATTGGGTTAGTTTGCGCACTCCCCCACCAGCAAAAATATAGCTTGATGGCAATATATTTTTAGCCCTAGCTACATAATCTAGGTTTAAAATTTTTTCAGATCCACTCCCCGCTTCAAGATAAATACAGGCCGGGCTTAATACTTTCAAGCCTAAAAGATAGTCTTCAAGTGTATCTATCTGGTCTATTAGATTAATTTTATCTTCTAGAACTTTTTCTACTGACGTGAGCCCGCTCCCTCCCAGGATGAGATAGGGTGTGAAAAAAGTTGAAATTTTATACTTATCTATAAATTTTGAGATGTGAAATAATGGGGACAAGATAAACCGAGCATCAAAGCTCTGTACCACTGAGAGAGCTAATAGTCCATCCATCATAGGATTCACTTGATTAATATCACCTGGGAAAGCCAATAAAGGAATCTGACAATTTGCTTTCAAACAAGTGACCATTTCGTCCAGAATTGCAATGGGAAACGGCTGACTGCCCCCTATAAGAATCAAATCAGGACTTGTAGTGTTGATTAAATTTATCCAATCTGTATTTATACGAGTTTCGTCTGGATCTATCAAAAGAGCAATCGATTTCGACTTCTTTAGATAGTCAAAATCAAACATAAACAAAAGATGTTAATATGATTTTAATTGTTATTTGACTGCATATCACTCAAAGGCAGTCTGCGAGCAGTCATATACCTTCTGCTAAAATATTCACTTTTATTGAGGTCCTCGATATGAACACCCTTTGAAGAAGAAGAATGCATCATTTTCACGGCTTCACTCGTTACTTCGACTACAATACCGATATGCCCAATAACACCGCGTTTTAAATTTCTACCAGAAAAGAAAATAAGATCCCCTTTCTGAAGTTCATTTCTACTTACATAGGAGCCATAATTAGCCATTTCTCTTGATGTTCTTGGCAGACTTACTCCAAACCAATCAAAAATATGTCTTATAAAACCACTACAATCAAAACCATTTTCTGTGGTCCCTCCCCATCTATAAGGTATACCTAAAAATGTCTTACCTACAGATATGACATTATCAATAGAATTGGAATAAAAATTACTAGCTATGTCTGAGAAACTAACAGTTTTAGTTACCTCTTTTTTTGGTTCTTCATTCTTAGTAAAATACTTTGAAAAGGTAGTCAATAAAGAATTCTCGCACTCCTGATCTACCTGTTCACTAGGGTTATAATACAAACCAGACTGTGAGGATACAGTCAATGAGATCATGGTAAATAAGCCTATAACAAGTGCTTTAATCATATTTTGTTATTTTTGCGGAGTTTAAATAAATAAAAATATCAAAACGAGTGCCAAAAATATAAATAATAAAATCAAATCAAGTCATTTTTTTGAAAATGTGTATGAGATAGTTGTTAAAATTCCTTTTGGTCGAGTAACTTCATATGGAGCTATAGCTAAGGCATTAGGCACTGCAAATAGCTCTAGATTAGTAGGTTATGCCATGAATGATAGTCATAAGTTCCGACCTGACATACCTGCTCATCGAGTGGTAAATAGAAATGGGTTGCTCACAGGCAAGCATCATTTCTCCACAGAATCAACGATGCAAGCTCTCCTAGAAGCGGAGGGAATACTTATAAAAGAGAATAAAATTATTGCATTCCAAGAACTATTTTGGGATCCAGTGATAGAATTAATCTAGTTCGCTTATCATTTTAGCACATTCAAAATAATATTCCTCTATATTCGTTTTCATTTCATTCTAATAAAAAAAACAAAAAATGGATCAACCTAATTTAAGGCCTCTTCATGATTACCAGCTGATAGATTTAGTCAGAATATGGAGCCGATTTAAAAAGCAAATCTTCTTTTTTACCCTAGCTTGTGGTCTTTTATCCATTATCGTTTCCTTGATTTTGCCAGAATACTTTAAATCTAGAACGATACTCTACCCTATCAGTATGACTATGGCAGATAGGAATATGATATTTGGGCAGCAGCAAGGCCAAGCGGAGTTTTCATATTTTGGGAATAAATATGATGCAAGCAGAATATTACAGGTAGCGAATTCATCAGAGGTCATAGACTACATTATAAATAAATACGATCTCAAAACGCATTATAAATATAAAGCAGATGAAAAATACCTATTCACGAAGGTCAAAGAGGAATTTCTTGACAACTACCATGCGCTCAAAAATGATAAAGATGCTATAGAAATAACACTTTTGGATACTGATAAGGAAAAGTGCGCTCAAATGGTAAACGATATCGCTACTAAGATTGATGAAATAGCTACCAAACCAGTTACAGAAGGTAAAACTAAAATTATCAAAATGCTAGAAGTGGAGCTTAAGAATAAAAATAACGAACTCTCCTCTGCTTCTAGTCCTGCTAATAAAGACAATCTAACCTCTGAGATTAAGCAACTCAGTGAAGCACTGACGCAGTACAAAGTATCTAATAATGATAAGTTTTCGTCGATTACTATCCTAGAAAAAGCAGCCGCCTCAGAGAAAAAAACAAAACCAGTGCGCTGGCTCATTGTGGCCTTGTCCATATTGGGAGGTTTTTTCTTTTCACTCCTCACAGCGGTAGTAGTTAATCAAATATCTTATATTCGAAAATCACTATAAGCATTGAATAGCCTTGTGCAGAGCATAAAAACGATCCATGAGCGGGCTATATTATATGGTTTGTTCTTATTTTTCATTCCATTTTTATTAGGAGGTATTTATCTAGAAAAATTTTGGATAGGAGTCATTCCATTTGCGATATTGTTTATATTTATTATTTTTTATCATGTCCGATTTTTGTATTGGATACTTATATTTAGCATTGCATGCTCAGTTACCTTCGATTTTAATAAACGATTGTCTACTGATTTTCCTACCGAATTCATTAGTATAGGACTAACCGCAGTTTTCTGGATATTGTGGCTGGTCTACAGACCTAAGCAACTTAATTTCTTATGGAATCATAAACTCACCTGGGGATTAGCTATTCTTTGGATATGGTCGTTTATAGCATCCTTGCAGGCCATTCATTTTGTCATCTCCTTTAAGTATATATTAGCCAAAATATGGTATATTACTTCTTTTTTTATTTTGACTTTCTATATGATGAGGGGATTTAGGGATTTCAAAAAATTATTTTGGATGCTATATATTCCAATTATGCTCACAGCCATTTATAGTTTTGTGCGCACCGTGCTAGGAAATTTTAGTTTTGAATTTACTAATGAATACTCTCTGCCCTTTTATGACAATCATGTGATCTATGCAACTACCATGACCTTGATATTACCTCTGGTATATACTGCTAGGCGCTGGTATACTAAAGGCTCTATACCACGATTAGTTCTCAGCGCCTCTATTCCCTTTCTGCTTATAGCTATATATTTTTCATACACCAGAGCATGCTATCTAGCTATACTTGGCGGCTTAGCTTTAGTTTTTCTATTAAAAATTAAGAAATTAGTGCTAGGTTATATCCTAGCCGTCATGGTCATCGTCAGCGTTTTATTCGTTTTTTCTTATGATTATTTTTATCTAAGACTAGCTCCTGACTATAACACTACAGTGATGCACGATGAGTTTAAAGACCATTTGATCTCTACATTTTATGGCAAAGATGCCTCTAGTATGGAGCGGCTCAATATGTGGATCAGTGTTTTTAGAATGTATCAAGAACGACCTATAGCAGGTTATGGTCCTAATAATTTCCCAAGTACCTACAAGCCATATTCTGTGATGTACTTTAAAACATGGGTGAGCGACAATCCTTTGCAACTGTCCTGTCATAACTATTTTTGGCTACTTTTGGCTGAGCAGGGACTGGTGGGCCTCATTTTATTTGTCATATTTATCGGTTTAGTGCTCTATTATATTCAGCAGGTTTATGATTCATCCGCATCCCCATATATTCGTTCCTTTATGATAGCTCTCGCAGCTATTATAGGTATATTTATGGTCATATTATTTTTTAATGATTTAATAGAAACTAGTAAAAACGGGTCTTTATTTTTTATCTTTCTTGCACTTCTTGTCAGATTACAATCTCTATCTAAAGAAAATGAACCCGAACCCGTCTTATTTTTTTGAATCTATTCTTTACCACAATTTAGAATTTCCATTTCTAGCACTGCACTTTCAGCGTATTTCAGAACTAGCAGATCACTTAAAGCTACACTTAGATTTTGACATGGAGGTATTGAAATCAAAGTTAGAAGCAGCTTTATATCAAAAAGAAGAGGAACAGAAGCTCCGGCTACAATTCGAAATTAGAAAATCAACTCTAGCAATAGATATAATTGAAACTAAACCTACACGCCCATTCCACTTTAATGTTTATCCATCGATAGCATTGGTTACCTATACAGACTATACCAAGCCTATAGATAAACTAGGTCAATGGAAACAATACAATAAGGCACTTTATGAGGACTCCATAGCTTTTGCGCAGCAATTTTCCGCCTCTCAATCCATCATCTTAAATAAACACAGAGAAGTAGTTGAAACTTCGCTCTCAAATTTTTTTTATATCATAAATGGGAAGGTCTACACCCCTCCGCTAAGTTCAGGTGCAGTCAATGGAGTATTTAGGAGATTTCTTATCCAAAATATAGCTATAGAAGAAAAGACCTTGTGTTTAAATGAATTGAATCATATAGAGGCTTGCTTTATATCTAGTGCTATTCGCGGTATAGTGCCTGTTTATAGTATAGATGGGAGGAGGTATTCTATCGAGGAGATTGAACAACTAAGGACTCAAACAAATAAAGCGCTATCTCCTACATAATCAAGAATTTGCATTATACTAACGAAATAAATTATTTCCTGTATATTTGCGCTCCTGTTGAAATATCAGGACTTTGTAGTCAACTATTTTCACTAAAGGTCTGATTTTCTGTAAAATAAAAATAATATAATAAAAGAAAAAAGTATAATAAAATGAAAATTATTTCCACCATTCAAAAAAGAGCTTACATCATCTTCGGGGTTATTGGCTTCTGTATTATAGCCTTTTTATATCAGGATATCAGTCCAAATCTAAGCAATATGGCTGCCCGAGATAATTATATAGGTAAGATAAACGGAGAGACTCTAGAATACGATGATTATAGAAAAGAGTACGACAAGAGAGAAACTGAGATGAAAGCTCAAAAAGGTGGCCAATCCTTGACTGAAGAAGAATCTAACCAACTAAGAGATCAGATATTCTCGCAGTTTGTCAAGAAAAACACAATAACAAAAATGTTATCTGATCTAGGTATAACGATTTCTGACAAGGAAATTATAGAAATAACTAGAGGTCAAAATATAGACCCAGCTTTTATGCAGATACCAGCTTTTAAAAATCAAATGGGACAGTTTGACCCTATGGCTTTAGAGAATTTTCTCAAGACGATTAATCAAGACGAACCAGGCACTCCTCCGGGTACCAGACTAAGACAGTGGAATGCTTTTGCGGAAGAAATCCTTGAAAATAGAAAAGTAAATAAATTTAATCAATTAGTAGAAAATGCACTCTATGTGCCTAAGTGGCAAAGTGATTATGATATTAAGCTATTCGGTACAAGTACTGATATAAAATATGTGGCAGTGCCTTATACTACTATAGATGTAGAAAAAATAAAATGTGAAAAAAGTGAGCTTGAAGAATACTTTGATAAGAATAAGTATAAATTTACAGCACTGGTTCCTACCGTGCAGGTAGCTGTAGCTTCCTTTGATCTCAAGCCATCCCTTAATGACTCAGCACAGATTTTCACCAAAATTAATGCGCGAATAGAGGAAATGAGAACTGCGACTAACGACACCTCATTTTTCAGAGCCTATGGCGATAATGGAGGATATAATACTAATTTCTACTCCGCTGATCAGCTAGGTGATCACCCGCGTATTTCTGAAATGTTCGCGGCTGCGCCACGTGCTATAGTAGGGCCTTATATTGACAAGGATAATGTGAAAGCATTTAGAGTGCTCAGTAAGAAAAATATAGCGGACTCTGTACTAGTAAAAACGATCACTATATCATTTCAAGATGTCAAAACACAAGAGGCTCAAATGCAGCGATATAAGCTCATAGATAGTATATTTAAAATGGTAGACACATTAAATATGGATTTCGATCAAGTAGCAGCTAAATATTCTGCCGATAGAGGTCAAAGTCCTCCTGCAGTATTGGCTAGAGCGGATAAAAGTCTCAACCCAGAGATATTCTGGAATGGAGCTACCACTCGTCATTTTAAAACCATAGCAGAAAAAGAAGGTGCTATTAAAATAGTCAAGGTATTGAACTTCCCTGCTAGAATACCTGCAGTACAGCTAGGAGAAATATCCATGCCATATGTTCCTTCTAATGAAACTCAGCAGGCTATATTGAGCAAAGCTATGCAGTTTATCCAGAAATGCACGAATGCCAAGCAAATTGAAAAAGTAGCGAAAAATTACCCTGAGGTGAAATTCAAAACGACCTATGTAAATAAAGAAACTAAAACCCTAGAAGGAACCGAGGGTAATCCTAAAGAAGCTATTCGATGGGCATTTAACTCTAAGAGTGGAGAGGTGTCGAGCATGATTCAAATAGGCAATAATTATGTCTACTGTGGAAATCTTGGATCTAGATCTAGAGAAGACATCAAGCTAGAAGATATTGAAGCAGAAATAACTCCTATGGTGAGAAATGAGAAAGCATTTAAAATGATAGCTGCTAAGATGAGTGGCAAAACCTTGGAGGAGATTGCCGCTAAAAACAAAGTCTCTGTAGATACCTCTATGAATTTTAGTTATGGCAAGTCGGCACTTGGCGCTATGCCCGAGCCGGCTGTAGTAACGGTATCCTCTGGTCTGAAGGCAAACCAACTATCAAAACCTATCAAAGGAACTGGGGCTGTGTTTTGTATCATGACTACAAAAGTCAATCCATCTAACATGGGACCAGCAGAAGAACTACAAACCAAGACTCAACTAAACCAAGGATTTAAAGAAGTAAGAGGTCTATTTGAAGCCATTCTGAATAGGTTTCACATGGACGATAATAGAATCAACGTATTCTAATTTTTCTCATAACAGATAAAAAAAGGCTATCCAATGGATAGCCTTTTTTTATGAGGAAATACTTAGTATACTTTTGGTTTAGCTATAAATGGCTAAAATCATTATAACTGGAATGAAGCAAAGGTTAGCTGATAGGCTTTACCGATCAACTAGCTACTAAGAGTGAATAACTTGTTATTTTTGGTTTACCGCTATCGAATTCTTTGCTCTCAGAGCAGGGAAAACAGATGCCAAGGCAGAAACAGTGAAAATAATGCCTAAGATATAGGCTATGTCCGAGCCGTAAATCATCACAGGATAGGAATGCACTACGAAGGTACCTGAACCCGGCATGCTAACTATGCCGAAGGTGAATTGAACTGCACATATGACTAACCCAAAAATCAAGCCAATGATACCCCCTAGTAGTCCTTGGAAGATACCATAGAACATATAGAGTGAGAAAATCTGATTAGACTTGAGACCTAAATAATGAAGCATTCGAATATCTTCCTCTTTCTCGATGATATGCATGGTAAGCGAACCTATAAAATTGAAGGACAAAATAGCTAAGACAAATACCAAAATAAAGAAGGTCACTAATTTTTCTATCTGTGAGATTTTGTAGAAAGTCTCGTTAAGTTCTCGCTTATTTTTGACATAAAAACCATCGCCTACTATACTTTTAACATCTTCTTTAGTAGATGTGATAGATGGATTTTTTATTTTGAGTTCTAATGCGGTGACCTGATTCTCACTTGCTGATTTTAGATATTGCACGAAAGATAATGGAGCGATGATGTACTTATCATCATAGTCTTGGTATACACTAAATATTCCACCTGGTGTAATGTAAGACCGATCGAAATTATCTGTCATCGAACTACTAGCAGATGATGTCTTTGGACTAAATAACTCTAACTGCTCGAATTGATTATGAAGATTGATATCTAGCTTCTGCGCCAATCCCAGCCCTATTAGAGCAAAACTATATTCTTCATTTTCCAAAACAGTATCACCGGCTATAATATAATCTTTCACTTCATTAGTCTGAAAATAAGACGCATCTACACCCTTCATTGTAGCTAGAATATCTTTGCCCATATACTTCACATAGACCTTGTCTTCATATACCAAGGATGTAGCCTCTATATTAGGATGAGCTTTTAATTGCTGATAAAGTTCCTCTGATGGCTCGAATTGTTTATTTTTTTTAGGACTTACGGTAAGATCGGGCTGAAAACTTTCTTGTAGACTCATCGAAAGATTTTCAAAGCCATTGAAGGTAGAGAGGATAATGATAAGTGCCCCAGAACCACAAGCCATAGCAAACATGGTAATAAGGCTCAATAAATTGATTGCTTGTCTTTTATTTTTAAAAAACAAATATCTAGACGCTATATAGAGGATTACTTTCACATGAATAATTTAAACCACTATTGATTATTAGGTTTGGTCCATTGGTTGGCTTTATCCCAGAATAAAACGATAACCATTTCTAGCACTAAAAATAAAAGAGCTAATAACACCCAAATCTTCCACAAATTTATACCTGTAATGGATTTTAAATTATTTAGATAGCTCGCATTTCCGTTATCTACTTCTAGATTTTTATATCCCAAAGCGTCCTCCAGTTCACCTGCTTCCAAAAATTCCATGCGGCTCTCGCCTCGCTGATGATTGAGGGCTAACTGGTATACTGCCTTACCTTCCAAATTTTCTACTTTATAAAATCCGCTTTCAGTTATAGATTCATGAAGTTGACAGTGAAGTTGATTTCCTATTCTACGTTGCGGTGGAATGACTTTGATGTTTTTCCCAGTAATGCTATAAACCCGATCCTTATTCTGCTCAGACATAGGAAAGATAAGAGACGAAGTAGATCTTAGAAAATAAGAATTTACTTGAAAACTAGATGCAGCTGCCCCCATCTTATACATAAGAGGAGCAAATATAGAACTGTAGACAAAATCTGACTGCGATGCCGCTATAGATCCCGTAAATAAATAGATACTGCCCTCACCTAGTCGACTATACCGAATGAGAAATGGCGCTCCATTATCATAAGAAATAAGAACCTCCTTAGCGCGCTTAGAATAACCACTCAATCCATAATAAAAGGAAAAACTAGGAAGGTCAGATAGCTTATCTAGTTGAGAGAATACATCCTTAAGTAAAGGGTCCTGCAGATTAAATTGTTTTATTCGCACTGATTTCTGTTCATAGGCCGATAAAGGCTGCAGTCCAAGAGTATTCATGGCTTTATTATAGGAATTAATTGATACAACTGAAGGTAGGAAAATGGCTATATTTTTATTGCCTTTTAACCATTCATTTATTTTTTCTGCTTGATTTAGTTGAGCTAATTGATTTAAAATAATAAGGTTCGAATTTTTTATTTCTTCTAAGGATAAATCAATATTCTGAAAATTATGAACTTCAAAATTATCATCTGCCTTTAAAGCATTTACAATAAATTTCTGATCCACTTCTCCATTGATCATGGATATATAAGGCTTAGGTGCTATATAAAATGAAAAGAAATATTCATTATCGAAAGAGATGGAGGGGTCTGAAATATTAAGTTTTAAATACTGCCAATCTTTTGAAACTAACTTCATCGTCAAGGTATCAGTTAGGGAAAACTGACTACCCCATACTATTTCTTTTCTAGTCTTTACGACGTCGTTGAGCATCAAAGTCACTAAAGATTTATCTGTCTTATCGTCTCCAGATCTATATATCTTATAAATTATTTTTATATCTTCATTTAGTTTGATAACTGGCGAAAAAATAAAAGCAGAGTCGATATAAATATTTCGCTTTTCACTGTGTTTGATAGGTATGCACGTGAGCGGAAAATCTTCTATTTGATTAATCTTATCGAATTGATTTTTCTGAAAATCGCTCAGCCAATAGAATACCTTACGATCTGAAGTATTACTTTGTGTTGTTTTAATTTGTTTTTCCCAGATTTCATTGGCTGTCTTTCGATTGGGGCTAATTTGAATCGAACGAATGGCCTCCTTAGCTTCTGAATATGGCAGCAGCTGCAATTGATTCCCAATGAAATCATTCGTTAATACTTGATACATTCCTTGGTTCTCGGTCAATTTTATGATGTCTAACGCTTTCTGCTTGACATCTTCTATAGCCCTTAGTTGCCCGGCAGGGGCTTCCATACTGTAGGAATTATCTATATAAATACTTATTATTGGCTGTCCGCTAACTTGTCCTGGCTGCTTATTATTAAATAAAGGCTGCACGAATGCCAGAATAATGAAGAGCATAGCCAACATTCGAGCAGCTAATAACAAACGCTTCTTGAGCATAGACGTTTTTTGGGTTTCACTCAGTATAGATTTCAGTAGATTCGTATTAGAGAAGTATTCTTTTTTATACTTTCTAAGATTGAATAAATGCACAATAACTGGAATAGCCAGAAGAAGTAAAGCCCATAAAAAAGAAGGGTGAACCAAATTTATTAATTTTAAGGTGTGAGTTAGAAGTGTAAAGTTATGGCCGTTCACTTAACACTTAAAATTTAAACTATACTGAAGAAGGAGGTCCGCCTCCCTGAAAGGTATTAGGGTAAACTGGGGGAGTATCACTATCCTTGATTCTACCGAAACTATCTTCATATCGCTTCACATTATCTTGGAGCGCACGCAGAAATCGTTTGGCATTCTCTGGTGCCATAATAACTCTAGATCTCACAAAGGCCTTAGGTGTATTAGGGGTGAGCTGAATGAAGTCTGTAACAAACTCTGTAGGTGAATGAGAAATAATAGCCAGATTGGAATAGACACCATAGGCCATATCTTGTGATATGTCTATTTCTATTTGCTGCTGATTTGGATCTTCCATGGTATAAAATATTTCTTCAATAATAATTAAATTCTAGTAAAAACCCCTGCTTTTTTGGCTTCATATTCCTCTCTTGATATCAGTTGGCTTTCGAAAAAGGCTTTCAACTTTAAAAGATCCTCTGTGTTGTTATTTTTTGTCAACATAAACTATTTTATCGAGACGATAAGGTTTAATTATTGTTGAAGTAGGAAATTGAATCCAGAAGATTTATTGACAAATCTCAATCAGTTTTAGTTTAAATTTGGACTACTTCACTCCAGCACCATTTGGCACGTCGCCTAGCGGAGATACAAAAGCCAAACCTTCGACATTATCTGCAAAGAGAATCATACCTTTGCTCTCTATTCCTTTTATTTTTCTAGGGGCTAGATTAGCTAGAACTTGGACGCGCTTATTGACCACATCTTCTACATTAAATACATGAGCTATGCCAGATACTATCGTTCGCACTTCGGATCCTAAATCTACGCTCAACTTCATCAGCTTATCTGTACCCTCAACTCTTTCTGCGGTCAAGATAGTTCCTATGCGTATATCCATTTTTGAAAAATCATCAAAACTAATTAATTTTTCTTCTTGTTTTTCTGTTGCTTGATTTTCCATTATTTCCTCTTTATGTGTTTTTGCGTATAAATAATCGATTTGTTTTTGAATAACATCATCTTCCATTTTAGAGAAAAGATAGAAGGAATCCTGAATGATATGACCTACTGATACCATTTGTAAATCGCCTATTCTATCCCAAGAAAATTCACCTTGCATATTCAATTTTTCCCATAAGACTCGAGCAGTATTGGGCAGAAATGGTTCTATCAAGATAGCGAAATTAGCTATGATTTGAAAACAGTCATATAAGACAACTCCAGCCTCGTGAGGATTGGCTTTAACTACTTTCCACGGCTCTTTCTCTGTTAAGATTTTATTGCCGTGACGAGCTAATAAAATAGCCTCTACTAAGGCCTCTCTAAATGAATAATTCTCAATAGCTGCGGAGACTTTTGATTTTCGCTCAAGAATAAATTCTTTTAACTGACTGCACTCTGCGGCATTAGGCACTTTTCCTTCATAAAATTTATGCGTCAATACAAATACTCGATTGACCATATTCCCTACTATGGCTACCAATTCAGAGTTAACCTTTAGTTGAAAATCTTTCCATGAAAAGTCTGCATCTTTATTTTCTGGCAAATTAGAAATGAGCGCATAGCGAAGCTCATCTACCTTATCTGGTAATGCTTCTAGATATTCAAACATCTCTAAACTCCATCGCCTGCTGGTACTCATTTTCTGTCCCTCTAGGTTGAGAAATTCATTGGCTGGCACATCTTCAGGCAGAATATAGCCCCCTGCTGCCTTGAGCATAATGGGAAAGATAATACAATGAAAAACGATATTATCTTTTCCTACGAAGTGAACCAACTTCGTATTCGCATCTTTCCAATAAGGCTCCCAAGAAACTCCCTTATCCATTGCCCATTGCTTAGTTGCCGAAATATAACCTATAGGCGCATCGAACCAAACATAAAGAATTTTTCCATCGGCATTTTCTATTGGCACTGGGACACCCCAATCTCCATCTCTAGTCATCGATCGAGCCTGCAGTCCACCATCTATCCAGCTCTTAGCTTGTCCATATGTATTTGTCTTCCATTGTCCTTTCTTACCCTCTACAAGCCATTCTGTCAGCCATGGCTCATAGTCCCCCAATTTAAAATACCAGTTTTTTGTTTCTTTCTTTACAGGTATATTTCCCGTCACTACAGAAATAGGATGAATAAGATCTGTAGGATCAAGTGACTTACCGCAGCTTTCACATTGATCGCCGAAAGCTTTGTCGCTTCCACAGTTTGGACAGGTGCCTTGTATGTATCTATCAGCTAAAAAACTATTGGTTTCTTCGTCATAATATTGCTCCGTTAGTTTTTCTTCAAATAATCCTTTATTATAGAAATCTAAGAAAAATTCTTGTGCTGTATCAAAATGCAATTTTTCCGTAGTTCGGTGATAAATATCAAACGATATCCCTAATTTGGCAAAGCAATCTTGAGATAGAGCATGATACTTATCTACCAATTCTCTAGGACTAATTTTTTCCTTTAAGGCCTGCATGGTGATAGCTGTGCCGAGCTCATCACTACCGCAGATAAAAACAACATCTCTTTTTTGTAATCTCAAGTACCGCACATAAATATCCGCGGGCAAATATGCTCCTGCCAAATGACCTATATGCTTAGGTCCATTGACATAAGGCAATGCTGCTGTGACTGTGTATCGTTTAAAATTCTTCATAAAGTAACAAAAATAGTAGGAATAAAAAAATAGCTCCGAAAATTTCGGAGCTATTCATTATTAGTTGACTAGAAACTATTTTATTTTTGGCCCGCTTTTAAGCCCGGGTGTGGCGAAGGAGGGTTATTAGCTCCAGACTCACCTTCTTGTGCATTTCTAAACATGACCGCTCTATCTGCATCAGCATCGCCAGTGCCTTCTAAATTATAGCGAACTATAAAACGATCTCTAGATAACCCGAACCTTTCTTCCAAATAATTAGCGACTTCCATAGCTCTATTATAAGACAACTGTTCATTATACTTACCGTTCTTATTATTTCTATCATTTATACCATTTACTACTAATTTCATATCAGGACACTTTTGCATCTTCTCACCTATAGACTGAAGAGATACTGCACTGTTAGAATTTAATCCATACTTATCTTTTTCAAACGTAACTGATGGTAAAGTAACCTCCGAACAATCTCCTGCAGGTTTAGCAGATTTAACCTGTGTGGCAGCTGCTTTAGTAATATCTGCACAACATGCTGGAGGCGGAACTTTTGCTACACCTTGATTATCTACAGGATAACCTGCTGGAGAATAGGGTTCTTTATCATCACAGTCTATCAAGCCATCTTTATCGCTATCCAACATGACTCCTTTAGTATCTACAGGACATCCCTCTCTAGAAGATGGTTCTTGATCTAAGATATTAGGAACACCGTCACCATCATCATCAGCAAATGCGGCATTGATTTCCTTTCTAGGATTCATTTCAGCTAGTTTCTTTTGTAACTCTTCATTAGAATTTCTCCAATAAAGCGGAGCTGCAGTTCCTTTACCTAGATTATAATTTAATTTAACTGTGGTCTGATGAACCATATCATTCATCTGACTGTATGAAGGAGACGTTTGAAAGTTATTAGCAAAACGCTCACCATCTAAATAATCATCAAAGACATAAAATATTCTATGCTCAAGAGATGCACTAAATCTATTCGTTAGTTTTCTATTAACACTAGCTCCAAAGGCTGCAGCTGGAACTATAGCGTAACCCCCAATAGTTGACTTTCCTCCATTATTCGCCGCTGAATTTGGCTCGTATTTGCCATCCATTATATTATCCATTGCCTCAGCGACTAGTCTTTTAGCTCTCTGATCTCCAGTAAAATTATTTGGACTCTGACCTAGTGCTGAATTGTAAACTTGTAACAATTGGTTCCAATTATATTGCTGTCCAGTAGCATCATTTTGTCTATCAAGATTGGTTTGGTATAAGAAGATTGCAGGACCAGCGAATAGATCTAAGGTCCACTTTGGATTCATCTTTTTCATACCTGAATTACCTACAGTTAAAACCTGGTCCCAAGATAAAGAATGAGAATACATCTGAGACGAAACAAACCATACGTTATTATTTGGGTTGGTTGATAGCCCATTGACTACTGCTGTATAGTGCGGTCTAAAGTCAGCCATAGTGGCTATACCCATATTATACTGCCATCTCCAAGAGAAATTATTAGAAAGTGCTTTTCTAATATGGATTCCGAAAGTTGAGTTATTAAGATCTAATTTTACTCTAGAGCTGACATCTCCCCATACATAATTCAATCCACCAGAAATACCAATTTCCCATGGATTAGTGTTTGAACCTGACGTTGAGACTTTTTTCTTAGGGGCTGCAGCTGGAGCTGCCTCTGCTGGTGCTGTAATAGTTTCTGTTTTTTTATCTTGTGCACTTATGTTGAAGCCAATCAGAACAAGAACTAAAAGCAATAAATTTTTATTCATATAAATATACATTTTTTACGATGAGTACAAAGTTATAGTTTTTTTAAAAATAGCCAGTTTTTTTTTACATTTCTTTGATTTTACCTTGATTTATTTTCTGTTCAAGGGTAGAATTGTAGTCATCATACTGTTTTTCTATGAATTTTCTTGGGTTTTTATAAATAACTCCCATAGCTACAGGCAAATCATGATATTCCCCTTGGCCTAATTGACTTAGTAAATGAGCCTTGAATTTAGATGTTTCATCATGAATCCACCATTGAGCCTGATCCAAGGATGCGGCTTCTACCTTTTTTACCTCCATACGGTCTAGAAGTAATGTCCATTCGTTATTTTCACCAAATAGCAAGGGCTCACCATGTTTCAAGCGCAATACTTTTTCTGCTTGATTCTTCTTTTCGATGATAGGGTCAAAAATACCGTCATTAAAAATGGGACAGTTCTGCAGGATTTCTATCAAAGCTGCGCCCTTATGAAACTGGGCTTCCTGCATATAGCCTTGGATAAAACCAGCATCTCTATCGAAGGTTCTGCAAATAAAGCCTGCTCCTGAATTTAAAGCTAAATTTAAGGCATTCAGGGCTGATTCCTCGCTACCTCTAGGAGAAGATTTGGAAAACTGGCCTAGCTCTGACGTTGGAGAATATTGGCCTTTGGTAAGGCCATATATATGATTATTGAAAAGTAAAATACTTAGATTAATATCTCTTCTAAATAAATGCAAATAATGATTTCCACCAATAGAGAGGGCGTCACCATCTCCAGTTATAATCCATACGTTGATTTCAGGCCTAGAGAGTTTCACCCCAGTAGCTATAGGAAGCGCTCTACCATGTATGGTATGGAATCCATAAGTATTCATATAGTATGGCAATCTGGAGGCACATCCTATACCGGATACGACAACAGTATCCTCTGGCTTGACTCCCGTCTTAGCTATGGCTGACTGAAAATGCTTCAAGATAGCATGATCCCCGCAGCCCGGGCACCATCTGATTTCATTTTGATTGCTAAAATCACGTGCACTCAGAATGTTCATATCTATTTTCGCTTGAAGAATTAGGAATAATGGCGGTTTTGGCCTTTGGACAATTACACCCTTTCTTTAGCAAGCCGCAACTAGTAAGTGAAGCCACAGAGACCACTAGAAAAAAAATGAAAAACCGTAGTTTGTGCATAGATTATTTTTTATTTATTATGCGGTATTATAAATCATCTTTGGACCGAGGCCGCAATGCAGATTTCCATACAAAATTAGTCAAAAAACGATTGGACTCCGTGATTTCTTTTACAGGATAGAAAATAGCTTTAGGATTTTTATAAAATACCACCTCCTTGGGTTTACTAGTATCGTAAATCATTTTCAAACTATAACTCTCACTGCTATTTAAACCTAGATAGCCTTTGCCCTCCTCTTTTCCATAGTAAATAGACTTAGAATTACCAAAGGCAAATAAATAGTCCATCTTACCATCTCTGAAGAAAAAGTGGCTAGAATCGCTGCTCACCTGATTGTAATGACCCTTGACTTCTTCTTCTTGAGCCATAAATGAATTACCATAAACATTGATACGTTTTGGCTTCTTATTTAATAAGTAGATAAATAATTTTAATCCCGACAACTGGCTTTTTGATTGCCATAGAAATGCATTTTTAGTAATATAAATTGTAGAATCTATTGTTTTATAAATCAGAGTGTCACCCGCCGCCTGAAAATTATCATTAAATAGCTTTACATTGCTTATAGCTTTCATGACTCGTTCACTTTTCGAAGTAGCTTGATTAATCAAAATATCGCCTCTCACAAATGTTGGCTTATTGTCACTTGACTCCATAATGAGAATAGGTCTTTTATATGCTATCATATCCTTATTGTCATTATACATATAGGCCGAGTCTCCAAATAAATGAGTCTTGGCTGCCGTATCATGGTATTCAAATGTCTTATATATATAGCTTTTCCCATTTTTTTTATCGTAAAAAATAGAATCAGTGAGTAACCAACTAGGAGGATTGTAAATATATGTACCTCTGCCAAAGCTAGATTGATTTTTTTCTTCATCATGCCAGCCCGCATTGCACCATATAAATCCGCTATCATTTTCTATTTTAGTACTAGTCTTGAAAATACTTCGCTTCTCTTTTGTATTATACATTAGAGAGTCGGATTCTAATTTATACTTAGGATGATTTACCTTGACGTTTTGTCGAAATAAGATTAGGTTTTGCTGAGTATAAAATGTCCCTGTCTGTGAAGTGATTTCCGACTCGCCATTCACCATTTTACCTCCAGTTAAATATTGTCCCACATCATTATTTAGATCATAGGTAATATCTTCTGCATGGAGCTTAGATTTCTTATCGATAAGTATAACATTTCCGCGAATGATAGCAACTTTCTGAAGACTGAGATAATTCAATTTATCTCCATAAACTTTTGCTCCACTCTTTTTTCGAATGATTACATGTCCGAAAGCATCAATATTATTATTGGGGTATATTACAGCAGAATCACAGTCAATATAATTCAGCCTATGTTTTAATTTCACATTGCCTACTAAAATTTTCAGTTGTTCCCCATTGACTGTCTCCATGATCCCCTGCGCAGTTGGAGGAAGGATTTCTACTTCATATAATTCCTGAGAAAACAGCTCTGTAGAAAATAAAAGAGTACTAAAAAAAATGAAATAGCTAAGACGCTTGGCCTTCATAGATACTACTTCTTAGCTCCGAAAATTGAAAATCCAACATAGCGTCTAGGATTCGCCTTGAAATCAATCATTAACTCATTCGCATTTTGTACGGTCGTATTTAAATTATTATATAGCAAAGGGTCTTTCATCAATTTACCCATACTCCCTTGTCCTTGATTTATATCTGACAATAAGATATTCATCTCATTGACTGATTTATTTAAATTCTGCATCATACCAGTAATATCTGATTGATTTGCCTTGCCTGTTAACTCACGAATATTTGAAATAGTTGCATTGATATCGTCTTGTTTTTTAGCGAGAGAGGTTGAAATACGCTCAAAATTAACCATGGTCTGATGAATGGGTTTTTGATTATTCTCTATCATTCTGTTCATATTAGCCAATGTAATATTAATGGTGGCTAATGTAGCATTCATTTGATCTACCGTGATATAGACATTTTCTTTTTGTCCTCGATCAAATAAGGAGTTTACATTATGTAATAAGGAATCAGATGACTTAGCTAAAGGGCCAATTTCACTGGATAGTGATTGGAGTATTCCGTTTTCAGGAAGACCCATTATTGTTTCCATTTCACGGATTACCTCATTAGAATTTCCTAGATGTAAGACTAAACCCATATTGCCCATAATACTCGTACTAGTTATCTGTATTTTAGAATCCTTGGGAATCTTTAATTCCTTATCGGCGGTGAAGATCACTCGAACGTCCTTAGGATGAGCTAAATCTGTAAATTCAATTTTATCCACCGTACCCACAACAACCCCACTCAAATAGACGTGATCTGATTTCTTAACCTTATCTACATTCTGGAAGATGGCGCAATATTTTGGATTTCCGCTTTGCAGTAAGGTGCCTTTCATAAATAGATAAGCGACTATAAATAGAATAACGGAAAGAAAGGTAAGTAAAGCTACTTTTACATCTTTATTGAGTGCCACGATAATTTGATTAATCTTAATTTATTAGGATTTTTGTCCCTACAAGGAACAAAATTAATCGTTATTTCACTATACTATCGAAATAAAAGCAATGAAAGAGATAATTTATATCTAAAAAATAATAAGCTACTCAATACCGAAAGGGACATTGACTCTGTAGTCTATATCATATTTAGGATCTCTACCACTAGGAGAAAGAAGCTTAAATTCTACTCGCCTATTTTTTGCTCTACCCGCAGGATCATCTTCTCCAGATGGAGTAGTATTTGGAGCAATAGGAACTAATTCACTATATCCTCTCATGATGATTCGCTCTGGAGCTAAGCCTTTTTCTAATAAATATTCAGCCGCAGCCTTGCATCTTCTTTCTGAAAGAGCTTGGTTGTAGACCTCTGTACCTCGTCCGTCGGTATGCCCATCTATCTTTAGGAATACATTCGGGAAAATTTTCATTAAAGATAAAACACTATCAAGGATAGTAAAATATTCTGGCCGCACAACTGATTTATCAAATGCATAATAGACATTTTCTACTACATAGCGCTTCTTCTCGATTGGATCTAGATAAAAGGTCTTATATATAGTGTCGTTTTTAAATAAAACTTTAGGAGTAGAAAATGAGTCAATACCCGGATAATAACCTTCTTTTAATCCGTTCACTCTGTACGATTGGCCCGCATTGACCTTTACCATAAAATGACTATCCTTTTCTGTCACTGCACGTATGACTAATTTGCCATCTTTATCTATCATCAAGGCGTCTACACCATTTAATGGCTTCTTAGTATCTATATCCGCAGAAGAGACATAAATAGATTTGACCCAAATATTGTATTCAGCCTTACGAACACTCCATATGTCATCGCAGCAGGTATAGCCTCTAGGAGATTTCGATCCATTTCTATTAGATACAAAGTAGCCCTCATCATTCTCATCTAACTTAAAGTAAAGATCATCAACCGAAGAGTTAATTGGAAATTTCATATTGATTACTTTATCCCATTTTCCAATTACACCATTCACTTTGAAGATGTCATGTCCACCTACACTTGGGTAGCCATTTGATGAGAAATATAAAGTTTTATCTTTTTTCTGATAAAAAGGGGTCACATCATCTCCAAACGTATTTATCTGCGTTAGATTCACTGGTTCAGCAAATTTACCTGTACTACCTTTAGATGCCTTGGTATTTGCTTTTTTCTCAGTAAGGGCTGTATTAGCACTACCATCGTTAATTTTTGAAGCCCAAATATCCATTCCGCCTTTACCATTGGGTCTATCGCTAACATAAAGAAGATACTTAGCGCCTAAACCATCGTCGTAAAGAGCAGGCTGTGTATTCGTAGTTCCCTTTTCATTTAGTTTAGTCAATTCAGTTGGCACCCATACACCATCTTTTTTTTCTGCCATCCAAAGTTTACACTTCATATTAAGTTTTCTATCTTCGGCGCACTGGGTGTAGTATATTGTCTTTCCCGCTTCATCTATAAAACCATTGCCTATGTGTACCTCAGGCTTATTAATTTCCTGAGGCAATAGCTCAGGACGAGCAAAAATATTCTTATCTCGGTCTAATTTGGTAAATACTATTTTAGAAGTATAATCTTTACCTTCATACTTCAGTCTAGTAACATTTAATGCTGTATCAGATATCAAAGATGAGTAGATTAAATTGTCATTTTTCAATGGCTGAGGAGCATACTCTTGCAGATATCCATTAATTTGCTTTACATTCTCTACCGCTATTTTTGGATCTTTTATGTTTCTAGTTTCAATTGCTAATTCTGCACCTTTTATTTCGTTCTCCACTATGCTCATAGAAAGTGTAGATTTTTTATTAGCGCGCACATAATTTAATTCATCTAAGGCATCTTTATATTTCATATTTGCCTTCATACATAACGCCAGTCTTATGTCAGCGTCTTTATCATATTTTTTATCTAAATCCAATAATTTTCTGGTATACTCTTCTGCAGCTACATAATCTCTAAGTTTGAAATTTAACTCAGATAATTTCTGCAAGACACATTTATTGGTTGGTTTTTTTGCGTGAGCCATTTTATAATACTCTACAGCATTGACATAGCTTCCATCATTTTCCAGTAATGTAGCATATCTCAACATTTTTCCATAGGATAAATTCTTATACTTAACCAAGTCTTGATTCAACTGGTTAGGCTTAGATTTTTCCGTATTTCTAGCTGAAGGACTAGTCCTGTTTTGAGAGGAAACTTGAAATACAAAACTGAATAGAGCTATAAGTAAGACTATTCTTGGGATACAGTGCATAATTCTCTTATAGTTTATATATAGGTTTAATATCTAGGGTTCAGAATAAAGTCATCTTCTAACAAAGGAGGAGTTACTTTTGGTTTGCCTGTAAATATAATACTTATTTCAAAAGTGTTCGTAATTCCATTTAAATATTTTGAACTTCCCGCCTTGGAAAGAGATACATTAGCATCATAAGAGCCCATAATTTGAAGTTTGTTCATTTTCATGCCAAATTTCGGAATCACAGATTCTAGGTTCCCATCATTGGTTCTGAACCAAACGCCCATAATGATACTATTCCCATAAGTCCCTCCTTTCAGCAGTTTATAAGAAAAATTTGTTCCCATAACAAAATTCGTAGATACCGCCTGAAAAGATCCATAAAAACCCGGGAGCAACTTCATGCGTTCCGTCATATCAAAATCTAGTAATGTATATGCCTTATAAGACCTAGGTACCTGCAATCCTTGAGTGCCCGACTGAGAAAAACGCTGTGACGCTTGAATCAAATTATTTGAAGCTAAACCAATATCTGCCGTCAGATAATAAAGATCCCACTTAAAATTGACTCCTGCGTTGAAATCAAAATAAGAATTACTTGGCTCCAAAAACTGAGAACCGGTTACCCACCTTGGGTCGTTTGGATTCAGTTGCGTTAAATTATAAAGTCCTTGGCCCCCAAAACTTAAAACATTGTCTCCCATTATAAAAGAATAGGACATAGATAAGTTGCCTTGAGTCGTGGAGAATATTCCGCCTCCCGCTACATCTTGCATGATATAGAGTCCAACTCCGAGTCTACGCTTCATCAATGATAAATCGACACCTCCAGATCGTGTTTCATATAAAAATTTACCATCTGCCCCTGATAAGCCAGACCATTGATTTCTTGCATGAGCATTCAGTCTAAACAAGTCCTCACCTATCTGACCAGTGAAAGCAGGATTTAAAAACATAGGAGCATTATAGAATTGGCTATAATGTAAATTATTTTGGGAATGAAGTATTGAAATACTCCACCCCCAAATTAATATTAGACTCCAATAAATTTTTCTCTTCATCACCTGACCAGCGTCACTATTATTTTATCGTATTTTGTTTGTTTATCCTTTCGTGCTTCATTGAGTTCATAAGAAATAAAAGACACATACACTCCTACTGGCTGATACTCTCCATTGAATTTTCCATCCCATGGTTTTTTAGCATCATCATGAAGAAGTTGACCATATCTATTGTATATTTTAAATTCTTTAAACTCTACCACTCCCAGCACTCGGGGATAAAAATAATCATTTATTCCATCTCCATCGGGTGTAAATATATTTACAGTGTCCATTTGATTTTTCAAAGTTTTAAATCGAACAACTTCATTTTCTACACAAGGCTCCTTGGGAGGCATATAATTAGAATCTGTAACTGTCATAACTAGAACATACTCAATGTCTCCTGTATCTCTAGCGATAGCTATAGGACTCAGACTATCTTTAAATCTCAACTTGTTAATTGTATCCGATGTTGGGATCCATTTATATGTAATATTTGTAGCAGTAATAAGCAAATGTTCCCCTTTAATTTTATTCTCTTCACCTATGTAGATTATATCTCTATCGGGCTTAGCACGAACCTGACCACACTTAGAATCAATAAAAATAGATCCCGTATCCTTACAGCCATTAGGCTTTATGGCTTCTACCACATAGAGACCTGATACGTTTGGTGCAGTATAAATCACCTGACTACGCTGGCCAGAGCTCCAGAGATATCCTTTATAGCGCTTACCCTCAGGATTAGCATCTAGAGTGATGACCTCATCACAGCAGACAGCTTGATTTTTACCTAAGAGAATTCTACCTGCAGTATCATTCACTACAAGAGCCGTAGCTTCTTTTTGACAACCATTGATGTCTCTTACTACCCTATATAGACCTGGTGTATACACATCGAGGTAAGGCAACTTTCTGCCATCAGGATACCACGTATATTGGGCTTTAGAATCAAAAGGCACCGGCTGTAAGGTTATCTTCTGATTATTACTCATACATATAGTATCATCGATTAACTTAAAGTCTGGGTTGGATATAACCGAAACCGTTGTACTGTCCCTCATGTGCATTAAACAGCCATACTGATCTCTAGGATTTACAAGGAAATAAATTCCAGGTTGATTTACTTTGATATATGGAGTTGTAGCACCTGTATTCCATATAGGATTTGCTATATCATCTCCTTGGTTGTAACCTATCAGAGCAGAATCTCCTTCACATATAGTAGCCAATAGATTTAATAAGCTTGCTGTATCTTTTTTTCGAAGTATAATCCACTTGTCGAGAGAGGTATTCGTACAAGCCCCTGAATCTATGATCATGCTATAAGCACCTGGTGTGGCTACTTTAAGGCTATAGCCTGTATCAATAATTTGTCCAGCGAATTTCCATCTTGGTTTCTTGTATCCCACATTATTGGGGATAGATAATAAGACGGAGTCTCCAGGACATATAAGAGCTGCAGCCCCAAGATCTGGCATGGTTTTAAGCTTCTGTATATCAACCCAAATACTATCAATATTATAACAATTTGGATTATTTGCGCTTCTCACTTTAACATAATGATAGCCTGGATTTGGCGGACGAATTATCTGCACAGGACTTGTATAATCCGCTTTTACCTTGCCAAACTGGGTCGTATCCCATTCATAAGTGTACAAATTCTGATTCATACCCAATACTCCCGCAGATACAGTCACAGACTGACCTTCACAGGCCACAGCTATAGGTGGATCAAATGTAATTGTCGGACGATCCACTATGGAATTCATGGTATCTCGAACACGACAAATCACTTTATTCTTACCATATGTGGTATCTACATAATCTAGAATAGTGTAGTATTTGGTTGTGAATTGATTATAAATAATTGGGTTCGGAATTAATGTATTACTTATAAAATCAAATGGAGCCCAAAATATTTCTCTAGGAATTGGAGGCGGGGTTCGTGTAGCTTTACATATCGTGAACTCAATATTAGGTCTCACTAAATCTAAGGCACCAGTTAGAAAATTACAACCAAATACTTCGGCCTGAGTACCCGTAGTACGTGCTGACTGACTGAGGCATCTTCGCCTAGTCTGTGTAGTGGCTCTCACTCGCTCCGATCTATAATCATAGCCAGTGAAATTGTCAAAACAAATATCTATAATGATCCCAGATTTTCCATCCCACGCATACTCCTTCCCTTTATCGAGCGCAAAACGGTTCCAACCGAATACAGTAGTTATCTCTTCTCTATAAAAGACCTCTTCAAAGGTAGCTAAGGACTCAAAGTTAGAATTAACAAAAGAATCTTGGCTATTTGGCGCACATTTCATACGTATAGCAAAGTTTAGCATCTTATTGGTATTGACGAAAGGTTGTACAATTTCAAATGCTAACTCCCTAATATATCCAGGCTTCATGCCCAATATGTTCTTTAATTCAGAAAATGGATATAAAATCTGAATTCTCTTGTCCGTAATTAAAGCACCTACACCGCCAGCGCCCCCGCCAAATGGAGAAGGACCTACATTACCTGCACCATCTGTAGTAGTAGGATTTCCTATTCTCGGGAAAAAAATCGAATCTCTCACTCTACAGGAATCTTCTTCTTTATTGCCATATCCGCCTGTTACACCATTAACGTCATCCCTTGTACCTCCAGTATTGTTGGGATCAGCGATAGGTTTAGAACATAAAGCCCCAGAAACTATTGGGCCACAATTTAGATTGAGGGGTCTCGGCACTAGAACTCTTCTTTCAGTAGATGTGTGAACAGTATCACCTGGACATTTAGTAGCTAGCTTTGGAGTCACTTTTACTTTATAATTCGTATCAATTTGGGCGAGTACAAAGGTAGAATCACTACATGCACCGTTTGTCATTTTTACATTATAGACAACTGGGTAGGAAGAAACAATAGATGGCTGGAGTGATTTAAATGGGTTGCCGCCTGACTTTGACACTAAATTAGAAACATATGGAATATTTCTCTCGCCATCGTAGTAGGTAAAAGGTTTTTGATTCCAATCTAACTGTATGTTTTCCAACAATTCAGAATACTTAAATCTAATGTTATGTCTAGAATTTGAAGTGACTACGCCACTTGTTTCAAAAGTACCTGCACTAATACCATATTTGCCTATAATGGAAACATAGTTGGTCAAATTATCGAGATAAGCAGGAGAAGTCGCTACTGGATTGTTACATGGCTTATTGCATGACGTCCATACTTCAAAATAAAGATTGGATTTTCCATCCCATACGAAGTCTGCTATATCAAAGTCATTCCATCCGACAGAAATTGATTTATTGGAGGCGGAGAACATTTTCCGCATTGAGAACGTATCTTCAAACTGGCCATTTTGCAGGTCGAAACGATCTGTACAGCGCATCCATATATCTATATTGTTATATATATTTGGATCATTGACTCCATCTATATAGAAAGCCAATTCTTTTACGATTCCTGGTTTCATACCTAAAACACAAAGTTCGGTTCCTTTATATAGCAGTGCGGTTCTTCCACGATCTATCGTAGCACTTGCTGTAAATACTTTTGGTGTAGGATTGGTATTGGACTGAGTACCTGGATAGGCAAAGGTAAGATTACTATTGGCCTTCTCCTTTGAAAACTCTACCCTAGGACTACATATAGAAGTAGTCAATAGGACGTTAAATACATTGATGGTATCGCCTGGACAAGCATATTGTCTATCCGTCACGAATTGACCTCTTGGTTTAATACCACTCATAGTCAATTCTGCACTCACCGGGTATATGCAGGTATCTTGAGAAATAACATAGCATATGTAGGTGTTGTCCTTTTTTACCAATCGTATATCAGCCGTATTGGAAAGGAAACTAGGAGTCACATCGTATTCTGAATTTAATGACTGCCAATCATACATACAAGTCAAAGCAGCACTGGCAGATAAGCCACCTACTTCTAGCTGCCCTTTTGCATTAAAGCAACTATCTGGTAATTTCGACTGCAAAGTAGGCGTTATCGGTGGCTTACTAATTAAGAGTACCGTGTCTCGATTATTACAGTACTGATTTGTCACCATTTCTACTACATAATTTGAAGTAGGATCAGCCTGAGCTGGATCCCAATTATCCGAATTTGGTTCAGAATTTTCGAGAGTTCCAGTTGTAGTTGATGCTCCTTTATAAGATCTCCACGCAATAATAGCATCATTTTCTACAGATGCAGCAGATAATACTACAGGGAGCGGACTGCCGCAATGAAATGCTCTCCTAGAATTAGGGTCTAGAGAAAATATAGCTTTCGTTCCCTGCGGAGTGAAGTTCAAATATCCCCAATCAATGCGGTTTCTCTTATTAATACGCACTCTATATACTACCGATCTGCTCAAAATATATCCGTTTACACAGTCTCGAATCTGGAAGATAACCGGATAAATACCCGGTGGTGTATTCGCTGGTATATTCCAATTTAAAGTACCTATAGCTGTATCAAATGTAGGAAAGGTATTATTTATATATTGCGAGGAAATAAACCCTCCCGTATTTAAAATACCATTGGAAAGTTCCCCTGTAATTACAAGGGCTGCATTCGGCAAGTTAGTGAGAGAAAAAGCTCTAACACTAAACTTAATGTTAGTGCCATCACAAGCTTCTATCAAATCTGTTCTACCCGGCACTATGGCACAATTCTGAAAATTATGCGCTGAACCAGGAATAAAGAAGGAGGATTCAGTTAATGAATTATCAGCCTCACACTCCTCATCAGCTATCACAGTAATCGTAAAATCTCTATATACTTTTCCAGCGATCACTCCTGACCTAGGGTCCGTCTCCGTGATTTTTACAGCAGCCTTATACTTTCCTACACCAGTTTTAGGTGCGCCCGGCGGCAGCATGGTGATATCTAGTTCTCCGGTAGCTGGATCCATGATATATGTGGATGCTGGTCCTAAAGGATTATTCTCATTATATGCTCCTGCAAAGTTTAGATACTCTATGCTTCTATCGGGCTGACCGCATGCTGGATCGCCGAAGCACGCCGCCTTCATAGGAGTTGACGGCTGGAAAGCTAGCGTATGACCATCATCGTCAAAATAGCCGAGATTAAAGAGCCGCTGTCTATTCTCACAGATGAATATGAATGGCGTACCTGCCGAGTTAGGCGTGGTATTTGCACAATATTTTTGTATAGGTGGATTTCCTCCAGGAAAAAAACCACAAGGGATAGCATTACTATATTCCGCTTCGATATAAAAGTATGATTCCGTGGGATCTTGACCAAATGTTCTCATATTAATACCCGCTATTCTTACCGAAAAGGGACTAGGAGGATTCATACCACGAGGCACCCCAAAACCTGTAGGAGGAGCCTGTATTTGACTCAAAGCGCATTGCCTAGAGGGCGTTCCGCCGTATTTCCGGGTGTACCAATCCATGGTAGTAGTGAGAGCAGCATTACTATACATCATACCAATCACCCAATCGTCTGCATTGTAGGGTAGAACAACCGTATCAGTAAATACTTCGGTCCTATAGCCGATTCGAGCAGAATTCGCCGTCTCACATTTGGTATCAAAACTATTATATGGGCATATTGGAGTCGCATATCTATCCGATAAATCAGCTCTAAACCAGCACGCAAATTTTAAGAACTCGCACTTAGACTTACTGTAGAGCATACCTATCATAGTATCTGTCACAGAGGGGAAAGTATAAGCAGTTCCAGGATTGGCCTCACAGTCACGATAGTAGATGAGGCGAATCTCTACAGTGTCTCTAGTGTTAGGGTCGGTTTTAGCGGCTACATTGAGGGGGCGCACTTTAAGTTCTGCTCCCGCCAGGAATAGCGAGGTCTTTCGTGGACCGCCTCCCCACATGGCGAAAAGTCCAGAAAATGCACTGAGACAAAGCATTAAAGTTATGATTTTAAAGTAGATTGTTTTCATAGGCTCTGTTTTAAGGTTAACGGGATGCGTTTAGTGTTGCGAAAAGGATTCGCGCGTTTTAGTATAGAATTTTGTTGCAATTTCATAAAATTACATTTCATTATTGATGCGTAAAGATACACAAAAAATAGTTTACTCTTAAAAATAATTAAAGCTTTATGTATTGCCGTTTGTTAATTTGTTGTAATTCTATTATTTAGAAGTAAGGCTGCTTAATGAAAATCCAATGTTAATACCCTTATAGATTATTAACAAAGCTTGTCCTTTGGATTCACTATAAAATAAAAAAAATCCTTTACATTTGCTCATACATATACAATAACACTATTTTAATATAAATCAACTTATGAAATTTGCTCAACGTCACATCGGTATTTCTCCTAATGAATTGAATGAACTCTTAGATGAAATCAAGGTAAAAAATATAGACGAACTCATATCAGAGACCGTACCTGCCAAACTTCTCAGTCCAGAAAGACTGCAAATCGGAGAGGCTATGTCTGAGCAGGAATATCTTATTCATATTAAAGAAATAGGAAAGAAAAACAAGGTATTTAAAACCTATATAGGTATGGGGTACAACGATACCATCACGCCATCAGTAATCTTACGCAATGTTTTTGAAAATCCAGGATGGTATACCCAATACACGCCTTATCAGGCGGAGATAGCCCAGGGAAGATTAGAGTCTCTTCTCAACTATCAAACCATGATCATAGACCTGACCGGTCTACCGATAGCCAATGCATCACTTTTAGATGAATCCACTGCAGGGGGCGAGGTGATGACCATGTTTCATGCAGCTAAAAACAAGACGTCTACTTCGAGTAATATCTTCTTTGTAGACGATTCTGTATTTCCACAGACCAAAGCTGTCATCAAGACTAAGGCAGAATTGCTCGGAATAGTCATTGAGGAAGGAGATGCACTTAATCATTCATTCAATGAAAATTACTTTGCGGTTTTAGTTCAAAATCCAAAACTGAATGGTGATTTGAAAGATTATACCTATAAATTTAGCGAATTAAAAGCTCAAGGAATTTACACGGCAGTGGTAGCCGATATTATGTCATTACTCCTTGTAAAATCACCAGGAGAGATGGGTGCAGACTGCGCTATAGGTAGCTCACAGCGATTTGGAGTGCCTATTGGTTTTGGTGGTCCTTATGCGGCTTTCTTTGCAACTACGGAAGAATTTAAACGCAGTATCCCAGGAAGAATCATCGGTGTATCTAAAGACCGAAGAGGTAAAAACGCCCTTAGAATGGCCCTCCAGACAAGAGAGCAGCATATCCGAAGAGAAAAAGCTACTTCGAATATATGTACTGCACAGGCTTTATTATCCAATATGGCAGCCATGTATGCTATTTATCATGGTCCTGATAATCTAAAAGCCATAGCTAAAAAAATCCATTCACAGGCATGTATGTTAAAGGCCGTAGCCTCAGAATTAGAAATTGAGGTAACGAATCAATCTGCTATTTTTGATACAATTTCACTCAGCGTGAAGGATAGTTATAAGCTAAAAGCAATGGCTGAGCGAAATGAAATAAATTTCTACTTCGAAGAAGATATCGTTCGGATTTCTATTCATGAAAATACGAGTCAAAAGGATTTGCAATGTATCATTCAGGTATTGGAGGAGTATACAGGAAAGAAAGCTAAGACGAGCTATTCAGAAGTGAATATAGATGGTCTATTCGCGAGAGAATCTCAAATACTCACACATCCAATCTTTAATACATATCATACCGAAACGAAAATGATGCGTTATATTAAGAGTCTGGAGGATAAAGATTTGTCTTTGACTAAATCTATGATACCGCTTGGTAGCTGCACTATGAAGCTCAATGCTGCTACAGAATTGATGCCACTAAGTTGGGAGTATTTCAGTTCTATCCATCCATTTGTACCTCAAGAGCAGGCTGCTGGTTATTATGAAATGCTACATACACTCGAAAAAGACCTGGCACATATTACAGGATTCGCAGCCACATCATTACAGCCAAATTCTGGAGCGCAGGGCGAATATGCTGGACTCATGGTCATAAGAGATTATCAAAAATCTCTAGGTCAGGGACATAGAAATGTTTGTATTATACCTAGTTCGGCTCATGGTACTAACCCAGCGAGTGCAGTGCTAGCTGGTCTGCAAGTAGTGGTATCTCCATCTGATGAAAATGGAAATATAAACTTAGACGATCTTCGCGCCAAAGCATTGGAGCACAAAGACAATTTGTGCGCACTCATGGTTACCTATCCTTCTACACATGGTATATTTGAAGAAAGCATCATGGAAGTATGTAAAATCATACACGATCATGGTGGACAGGTATATATGGATGGTGCCAATATGAATGCTCAGGTAGGATTGACTAGTCCAGGATTTATAGGAGCAGACGTCTGTCACTTAAATCTTCATAAAACCTTTGCCATACCTCATGGCGGTGGTGGTCCAGGTGTTGGTCCTATTTGCGTAGCTAGCCATCTAGCTCCATTTTTACCTACTCATCCTCTAGTAAAAACTGGAGGTGATAAAGCTAGTCAAACTATATCTGGCGCTCCTTATGGCTCTGCTAGTATATGTTTGATTTCCTATGCTTATATCAAAATGCTGGGCTCAGATGGACTAAGACAAGCTACAGAATATGCTATTCTAAATGCTAATTATATAAAAACTAAGCTAGAAAAGTATTATGAAGTGCTATATACTGGTGACAATGGTCGTATAGCGCATGAATTAATCATAGACTTCAGACCGTTTAAGCACACACTAGGTGTAGAGGTAGAAGATGTGGCTAAACGATTAATGGATTATGGTCTGCATGCACCTACTGTTTCTTTCCCAGTAGCAGGCACACTAATGATAGAGCCAACGGAGAGCGAAGATAAAAAAGAGATAGATAGATTAATAGATGCGCTGGTGGCTATACGCGGTGAAATAGCGGATATAGAAAACGGAGTTTATCCAAAAGATAACAATCCGCTGAAAAATGCTCCCCATACGGCCGAAGAAGCACTTTGTGATGAATGGAAATTTCCATACAGCAGAGAGTTAGCGCTCTATCCACTTCCTAGTATAAAACAAAATAAATTCTGGGTGAGCGTGAGTAAAGTAGATAGCAGCTATGGAGATAGAAACTTAGTATGTAGTTGTCTACCAATTGAAAACTATATGTAGAAAAACCCAAACTCATATGCCCAAAATAAGCAAAAAAGGTGAGCTCATGCCACCAAGCCCGATAAGAAAATTAGTCCCCTTCGCCACTGAAGCTAAGAAGCGAGGGGTTAAAGTGATTCATCTGAATATAGGGCAGCCAGATATTGAGACTCCTCATGTGGTACGGGATGCTATAAAGAATTTTGATTATAAGGTTCTCTCCTATCTAAACAGTGAGGGTAGTGAAAAATATAGGCTCAAATTAGTAGATTATTATAAATCTGTAGGTGCTGATATCACAGCCTCCGAAATCATAGAAACTACCGGTGGTAGTGAGGCTTTGCTTTTTGGATTTATGTCTGTGATGGATCCAGATGATGAGATCATCATTCCAGAACCTTTTTATGCCAATTACAATGGATTTGCTACCGCAGGGAATATCAAGGTCGTTCCGATTACTTCATCTATCGAAACTGGTTTTGCCTTGCCTAGTATTGATGAGTTTGAGAAAAAAATCACTGCCAAAACCAAAGCTATACTCATTTGTAATCCTAACAATCCTACTGGATATTTGTATTCAAAAGAAGAGCTAAACTTATTAAAAGAAATCGTGCTAAAGCATGATTTATTTTTGTTTGCGGATGAGGTATACCGAGAATTCGTCTATGATGGAAAGACCCACACCTCTATTCTAGCTATGCCAGAATTAGCTAATCACGCTATAGTAGTAGATAGTATCTCTAAGAGATACTCTGCCTGCGGTGCGAGACTGGGAGCCCTCATTACAAAAAATAAAGATGTTTTATCTACTGTATTGAAATTCGCTCAAGCCCGATTGAGCAGCCCTACATATAGTGAAGTAGCAGCAGAAGCCGCACTAGAAACTCCTGCTAGCTATTTTGAAGCCGTGAATAAGGAATACATTGCTCGTAGAAATCTCTTAGTAGATTTATTAAATAAAATAGAGGGGGTTCAGTGTCCGCTACCAGGGGGTGCATTCTACGCAATGGCCCAACTGCCAGTAAAAGATACAGATCATTTTTGCCAATGGATGTTGGAGAAATTTTCTTACAACGGTTCCACTGTCATGATGGCTCCTGCCGCAGGATTTTACGCTACCGAAGGCCTAGGAAAGAATGAAGTGAGAATAGCCTATGTGCTGGAATTATCTGAAATCAGAGAAGCTACTGAATGCCTAAAAAATGGGTTAGAGGCCTATAAAAAAGAACAAGCGATAACTAATAAGTAATAGTTAAAAATTTTGATAAATTTTATGCTGAAAAAACTCTTTACCCTTATAGTTATTTCTTTTTTTAAACTATCTATTTTTGCGCAGTGTGCTATGTGCAAAGCTGGAGCAGAACAATCGCTAGAAAGAGGATCCACAGCTGTTCATTGGATAAATTATGCCATTATTTTTTTAATGAGTATTCCGCTTATTCTCATATTCAGCTTATATATGCTTCATAGGCAAAATCAAAAGAAAAACCAAAATGAGATTTCATCTTAAGCGATTTTAATAAAGCGGTTTAACCTCTATTCCCTTGCTAAAAACCTTTTCAATACTTCTGTTATCTATTGTTTTCTACCAGACAGAAAACAAAAAATCGAACGTTTGGGAAACAAAAATTAATGAATCAAATTATCAAGTCTTTGTCAGGGAATCTGACATATCTGACATTAAAGAGATTAAAATTATTCATAATTTTAAAGGCAATTTTAAAAAATTGGCATTAGCTCTAAATGACATAGAAACCAATAAAAAATTGTTTAGCAGCTGCACAGAGGCAAAGCTATTGAAAAGAATTGATGCGCAGTCTAGCTATCAATATTTTTACTTCAAAATGCCTCTGACTATTTCTGATCGGGATATTGTCTCTAAAGTCACTATAAAAAGTACTGACACGACTTACTCTTTAGGAACTAGTTCTACTGATGGAAAAATGGTTGCAATCAAATCAAAAGTCATTCGAATGACACAAGCCAATACCTCATGGCAGTTTAAGAAAACGAGCTCTGGTGATATATATATGGAATATTATGCATCTGCTGACCCGAAGGGTAAAATTCCAAAATGGCTGGTAAACGCATTTGCGATTCGAGAAGCTCGCATTAGTATAGATATATTGAAAAAAATGATTCGATAAGGTCTATTCTTGGTATTTTACTGGTACACAAATGGTATTAACTCCTATTTAGCATAAACACTTGAAATAAGTTCGATTTTGCAGATATAAAAAAAGCCCTCAAAAATGAGGGCTCTTTAGTACACCGTAGGAGAATCGAACTCCTCTTGCCAGGATGAAAACCTGAAGTCCTAACCGATAGACGAACGGTGCTTTTGCAAAAAATGCGAGTGCAAAGATAATAATATAATTTTTAGATGCAAGAATTTATTCTTGATATTTTTTCCATAGAATTCCGGCCAAAATCAAATATAAAAAATTAGGTAGCCAAGCAGCTACTAGAGGGGTCAAGCTAGCTTTTATAGCAAAGGAATCAGAAAACTTCACTATCACTTCATAAACTGAACCTAAGGCTAGACCTAACATCAAATGCAGGCCAATACCACCTCTCACTTTTTTAGAGGCTAAGATAACCCCAACTATAGTTAATAAAATAATACCAAAGCACTTAGATGTCCTTTTGTGGTATTCGATTTCATAAAGTCGAGCATCAGACCCTTGAAGTTGTAATTGATTAATTAATTCACTCAGTTCTGTGCGGTTTAACTCCTGTATATGGGTCCAACGTTTAATCAATAGGGTTGGATCTAAATTGACAGGATATTTTTTTGATTCAAGAACCTCTATAGTTTCTTTTCCATCTATGAATGAGCGGATGAATAATTTTTCTAATCTCCAAGTTCTAGTTAAAGTATCAAAAGTGGCTTTATCAGCCATGACCTTTTCCTTTAGCTCTCCATTTACTATCTTCTCTATGGTTACATTATAGGCTGTTTTGGCTATGTTATCATATACTCTTAGATAAAAATAAGTAGAATCATTGAGCCGCCTATGAATATGGGCATCCGATGATTGTGTCTGATAGGCTATATATTTATTCTCAAAAGCCAATCTTTTGACATCGGAATGCGGTATAATATAGTTAACCGCCAGCCAGAATATTAAAGCTAAAATCGTACTAGTAAATATGTATGGAGCAAGCAATCTTTTGAAACTCATACCGCTATTAAACATGGCTATTATTTCAGATCGACTAGATAATCTCGAAGTAAAATAAATAACAGTAATAAAAACAAAATAAGGACCCAATAATCCTATGAGATAAGGAATGAAGTAAATGTAAAATTCTCCTAAAACTTGTCCAATCGTCAAATTGTGCAAGACAAATTTATTCATATGTTCACCTAAATCTATGGTCATGGCTACTGATACGATAAGTATCAAGGCGAAGATGAACCCACCAAAAAATTGTTTAATAATATATTTGTCTATGACCTTAATCATCCTATCTATTGATGCTACAAAGATATAAGATAAAGAAATAGAATTATTAGAATATTGAATTCCCATCTGGCATTGGTATTCAATTCATAGATTGTAGACATTATGTATTGTACTACTTAACAAAAAAACTGCTAAATTTGTCATAGATCAAAATCAAAAAAAGATGAAAATACATTCCATAGATGCAGGTTTATTCAAATTAGATGGCGGTGCCATGTTTGGGGTAGTTCCTAAAACTATGTGGTCTAAGTTAAACCCACCTGACTCGAATAATTTATGCACGTGGGCCATGCGATGCATGCTCGTAGAGCGAGACAATAAACTTATTCTGATAGACACGGGTATGGGGCATAAGCAAGATGATAAGTTTAGATCTCATTTTCACCCGCATGGTGAAGGAAATCTGATTAGCTCGATACAATCTAAAGGTTATTCGATAGATGATGTAACCGATGTCATTCTTACCCATTTACATTTTGATCACTGTGGAGGCGCTATCCATAGAGAGGGGGATAGATTAGTACCACAGTTTAAAAATGCAAGATACTGGTGTCATGAAACTCATTGGGAATGGGCTCTGACACCGAATGAACGAGAAAAAGCATCCTTTTTAAAAGAAAATATTCTCCCAATACAGGAGTATGGGCAGTTATCATTTCTCGAGCGCGATAGTTTTATCCACTGGGGAATTGAGTTTGATTTTGTGCACGGACATACCGAAGCCATGGCTATACCATATATCGACTATAATGGTAAAACGATCGTATTTGCGGCAGATTTGATGCCATCCTCGTTTCATGTACCTATGCCTTATGTTATGGCCTATGATATTCGCCCATTAGAAACACTAAGCGAACGCGAAAAATTATATCAAAAAGTTTTAGATAAGAATGCATTCATTTTTTTCGAGCATGACCCTACGAATGAATTAGGCAACCTGAAAAAGAACGATCATGGCAGAATTGTATTAGATCAGCTAGTTAAAATTTCAGACCTATAATATTTAGATATGAAATCACTTCAAGATTGGCTAGAAGAATATGGAGAAAGTCACAAAAATAAAACTAATATTTTGATTCACAAAATATGTGTTCCGCTTATTTTTATGAGCATATATTTTATGTTATTTCAAATCAACCTTCCTATGTCTGAAGAAAATATTTTATATCTAAACTGGGCAAATGCTGTCTATGCATTGGCCTTAGTTTTTTATTTTAGACTTAACATTAAAGTAGGACTTGGATTTTTAGTTGTCGGATTTGTACTGGGTATTATTTCATGCTTTTTATGGAAATTTATGTTTATGAAATCTTCCCGAGCTATGTTTCGCTATTCGTTTATACTATTTGTCTTCGCATGGATAGGACAGTTTATAGGTCACCACATAGAAGGTAAAAAACCTTCATTTATAAAAGACCTTCAATTCTTACTGATAGGCCCCATATGGGTGGTTTATCCGAAGAGACGTAAACCCGCATAAGAAAAAAACAGTAGGCAATAAAATGAATGAATTCCATTTTATACCATTCATCTCAAGACTAGTTATTACCTAAAATTTCTTTTTCCAGACTAGTCAAGTGGAGGTGTTTAAAAAATGAAATAGTTTCAAAACTCACACCGTCTATCACAGCTGAATTTCCTTTGACTATACCTAATTTCTGATAATTTAAATTCATATCGCTACAGAAAGATTCTAACTCCGCAGCATGACCAGACGAAAGAGAAACTATAACTCTTCCCTGCGCTTCGCCGAATAGGAAGGCATCTTTTCTAAAACTATTGTCCGTAGATACTTCAAATCCGAGTTCATGCACATAAGCTGATTCCAACAATGCAGTCAGTAGCCCCCCATCGGATATATCATGACATGATGATAAAATGCGCTTTCTCACCAATTGGTAGATAGCCTGATGCAATAGTCTTTCTTCTTCCATATTAAAATAGGGTGCAGGACTTGCCTTAATACCCTTTAAATTGGCTAAATACTCACTACCGGCTAGGTCATCTTGACTATTTCCTAGCAAATAAATTACATCACCTTCATTCTGAAATCCTAAACCTGTTTTAAGAGATAAATCTTCCATCCGTCCTACCATACCTATAGTTGGTGTTGGAAACACAGGCCCTTTTTCATTTTGATTATAAAAGCTGACATTTCCTCCAGTTACAGGTGTATTGTGGGCTCTACAGGCTTCTCCCATTCCCTTTATAGCTTCTACAAATTGCCAATAGACTTCTGGTTTTTGTGGATTACCGAAGTTCAGACAATTAGTAATAGCGAGTGGTTCTCCTCCGCTGCATACTATATTTCTTGCAGCCTCTGAAACGGCTATCATAGCGCCACGATAAGGATCATTATTTACATAGCGTGCATTGCAATCTACTGTAGATACAATAGCTTTATTCGTTCCTACTATTCGAGTCACCGCAGCATCTGATGGTTGATTTGTATTCGTATTATTGATACCTACCATACTATCATACTGATTGTAGACCCACCGCTTAGAGGCTATATTAGGCAGAGCAGTAAGCTCTTTTGCTACTTTTATGTAATCACTAGGCTCAGCTACTTGATTTATATCAAATTTTTTATACTCAGCGAAATATGCAGGCTCAGTAAAAGCTCTATCATAGACTGGTGCACCGCCGCCGAGAACTAATTCATAAGCTGGTAATTGCGCTACCAATTCTCCATTCATATAGTAATTCAATATACCATCTCCTGTTACTTCACCTATTTGAACACAATTAAGATCCCATTTTTCAAATATATCGAGCGCTTCTTGTTCTTTACCTTTTTCTAGCACTACGAGCATCCTCTCCTGACTCTCTGAGAGCAATATTTCGAAAGGATGCATATTTTTCTGACGCGTAGGAACTTTATCGAGCCATATATTCATACCGACCTCACCTTTGGCACTCATCTCTGAGGTAGAACAAGTAATTCCCGCAGCACCCATATCCTGCATACCCACGATAGTTCCTGTTTTAGCTAATTCTAAACTAGCTTCTAGCAATAATTTCTCTTGGAAAGGATCTCCTACTTGCACCGCTGGCAAATCAGTAGCACTATCTTCTGATATATCTTTGGAAGCAAAGGAAGCACCGCCAATGCCATCTTTACCAGTGTCTGATCCGACAATAAAAACGGGATTTCCCACCCCTGCCGCCGTAGCAGAGATGATATGATTTACATCTATTATCCCTACAGACATCGCATTCACTAGCGGATTTCCTTCATAAGATGCATCAAAAAAAGTCTCACCAGCTACCGTAGGTACTCCAAAACAATTTCCATAGTCTCCAATACCCTTGACTACTCCAGATAATAACCATTTGGTCTTTTCATCTTTCAAATCTCCAAAACGAAGTGAATTCAGCGCTGCTATAGGACGGGCACCCATGGTGAATATATCTCTATGAATACCTCCTACACCTGTAGCGGCACCTTGATAGGGCTCTATCGCGGATGGATGATTATGGCTTTCTATTTTAAACACACAGCCTATACCGTCTCCGATATCCACTACTCCTGCATTTTCTTCCCCAGCCTTGACTAACATGTTTTCACCATCACGTGGTAATGTTTTCAACCACTTGATAGAGTTTTTATAACTACAATGCTCACTCCACATGACGGAGAAGATACACAGTTCTGTAAAATTTGGTTCTCGACCTATTTTGTCTGTAATAGATTGTATTTCTTCTAAAGTTAATCCTAATTTGGTGCCAGCGTCAATGGTTTCGGGGGCTAAAGACATAGATCAGTGTTAAGTTGAAAGTGTTAAGTTAAAGTTTATTCTACTATTCCGCCTAGGCAAATATAAATGTAAAATTACGCAGCAAAGTTATAAAGAAAATGGAAAGTTTTAGTTGGAACATTTAACCCAAATTGATCATTAGAAGCAACTTTGTTGCGAACTACATGATTTAGTTGGGTTTAACCCCGATATAGATTTTGTTTCAATCCTTTACCCACGGGATTGAAATACAAAATCTTATTCGTTTACGCATTTCTAATGCGTAATTTGGGTTTAACCATCATTCTCTAGCATGGTTTATAACTCCCGCCTGACAAAGTTCTACCTGCCTGGTCTATCTTCAACCCAGATTGCGCATTAGGCTTTGACGAAGGATCCTGAACGAAGTGAAATAAATAAACTTTAAAATCTCCTGTGAATAGAACGACTGAGGCGATAAGGAAATATTGTCCTACAATAGTGTTTTGGTCAATTTTTTTTAAATTATAAGCCTTTTCCTAACGTACGTGATTATAGGAATCCGCTTTTCTAATGCGGATTTTGGGTTCATTTAAAATTTTCCTAGTGAATGGCGAACAATACAAAACACCCAAAACTAAAAGTCGCAAAACCATTACTGACTTTGCGACCTTATTCGTTTAACTAAAAACTCTAAAATCTACTGCGCTATCATTTTAGCTTGTCTGCTCACAGACTCCGTCTGAAAGTCAAGATAGTAGGTTCCCTTGGCTAGGCCTAGGTTATTCATATCTATAATATTCTCTCCTGGTAATAATCTATGCGAATAGTGGTAAACTTCTCTGCCCGATAAATCATAAATATACATATCTGCAGATTCTGACTTATCACTCCTATACTTCACTGTCAGCTTATCAGAGAACGGCATAGGGTATACAGACCAGTCATCATAATTATCTATCCCTGCGATACCACTCGTACATTTAAATAAGACTGTCTTGATTCGCTCGACCTTACAGTTATTTATCGGTTCGAAGAACGTATAGAGCACCTGTATATTGCCATTCAGACCCGCAGGACTCAACTTATTACCATCCACATAGCTACCACCTGACCATACTCCACCTGCTGGAGTAGCCGATAACGTAATCGGAATCTTAGGGGACGCACAGTTGTATGAATCCAATGGAGACTTAAATACTACTTCCTGATTATCTGTATTTATAACAATGACCGTAGTCCAGGCAGTATCTCTACATCCTGCTACATTAATTACTTCTACACCTATTGTAGCTGTATCAGTGTGCGTATAGGTGCCTAAATTGCCATTTCCCGTAACATAATTTTTGCCATCAAAATTCCAAGTAAATGTATCGCCTCCTTTCGCTTCTAATGTACCTGTTTCACCTTTACATATGGTCAAATCACTTATCTGACCTACTGGCTTCTTAAACACGGTGACAGGTATAGAAGCTACTACCTGGCATTCATGTGGGCTAGTAGCCGTCACTTGATAACTCGTAGAATTAATTAAAGTCACTGTATTAAAACTATCTTGAGTCGGGCCTTGTCCCCAGTCATATTCCTTGGAACCTGAGGCGCGCAGCGTCACTACCTCTCCCTCACATCCTTTCAATGTCTTATCGTATGTAATACTAAAAGCAGGCTTTACATTCAGCCTATAGGACAGCGTATCTTTACATCCGTTATTATCCGTTCCTATCATAGTCCATTGGAAAGATTGGGTTGGGGTAACTCTTAGAACAGAATCGCTAGATCCAGTCGACCAGCTATAGGTTTTACCTCCATTCACATAGATGGTAGCAGAATCTCCGAGACAGACATTGTCTTTAAATTTATTTGAATAAACCTTCATGTCAGGACTAGGATAGACAAATTGTCTATGCATAACCTCTTTCGAGCAGCCATTGGCATCTGTACCTTTTACATAGTAGTCTGTGGTAGATAGTGGGCTCACGGTGATAGAAGAATTTGTGCCAAAACCGTTTCTCCATAAAAAATTAGGCGCTCCAGAAGCTACTATGGTACTAGAGAAGAAAGGACAAATAGGCGCTGGGAAATTGAGAGTCACACTCGGCAGTGGATTCACCTTGAGTACCACAGAATCTCGACTCGTACAGCCCTGATACCACCACTGCACATAATATTTTTCTATACCATTAGTTATTGCAGGAGTAGGATTGATCAATGGTGTTGTCTCCGTTCTTCCTGCCCATTTGTAGATAAAATCAGTTCCAGTATAATCTAGGCCTAGCTTGGCTGTCTCACCTGCACACACTGTATCTAATATATATGGCTGAGCAGGGGGGTTAACCACCGCAACCTTTGTAAAACCAATATTCTGACAACCATTATTTGCAATTCCCGTAGCTGCATAATTTCCCGAATTAGAAACATTCAAGGTCGAATTAGAATTGGAATTCCAGCGAGCAGAACCTGGTAAATCCATGCTCACTGCTAGGGTGACATTCTGACCATTACATAAGACCGTATCTCGAGCCATAGTTAACTTAGGTAAAGGTTTCACTCTCACAGGAAGAACATCTACCACATTGCACTTCCAGCCTCTACTAACCTGAATACCGACACTACTACTACTATCAAAATTATACGTAGTTATATCTGCAATAGATTCATTATTCCACTTATGAAATAATGGCAAAGGTTTGTCATAAATCTGAACGGTATTAAATGAATCAGCGCATGTAGTATCTGATTTTAACTTATAAACGGGATTTTTATATACCTGAACGAACTTCACCAAGGTGTCGTTGCTCTTATTCGAATCTAGAGGAAAATAGGTGACAAAGGTCATTTTAACTAATTCATCCTTAGGGAACAAGATTGGTGGAAAATCTACTGTTCCTTTCTGTCCTAGTAAAGTCGTCTGGGTCCATGTCTTATTAAAAAATAAGTTCGTAGTACTACCTGGCTCTGCACCCGTTATAAACAAATCAATTCTACCGCCTGACAATGGTTGATTACCAGTATTGGAGTAGCCAGCTTTTATGATTACTGGATCTTGACCACAGAAGGATATACTATCTGGACCCAACATGGCATTCATGCTGTAATCCCATTTTTTAGTTCCAAGTAAAACTATATAATCCTCTGTCTCCCCCCAATTGGTGCCATTGGTTAAGCCCCCCGCTCCACAGGGAGTGATAGCCGCTTGCGTATTTTCATACATTCGCCATGTCACCCGCATTCTCGTGAATCCTGAAGAAATTGTACTAGGAGCTACTACTGTTGCAGATAAGGTCGAAGGGTTAGGAAAGCTTCCAAAACAAGTGGTTCCGCCTAGTGTAGTCATTTCCGCTGGATCTTGAAATACACCATCTCGATTAAAATCTATCCAAACCTTTCCCTGTCCACAATAATTGAAGTTTAAAGAAGCACCAAATCCACAATTTCTAATTGTCACATCGATCGGAGTCGTACTGCCTGGTGTCACAATAGGAATAGGAACAGAGGAATTCACAAAACTAGTGTATAAATCAACGGTGCCTGTTCCAGTTCCTTGACTACCAGTCAAACTAGTACAGTTTGTTTTATTATTTATCGAACCGAATATAACCTCATCAATATCTGCATATTCAGTACTACTAGGCTGAGAAGCGCAATAGCCTGTAGGTGCAGCTTGTGCAAATACTAAATTTTCAAAAGAAACGAAAAGAATTAGAAGGTAAAGTTTTTTCATATCACATTTTATTTCAAATGTAAATATAATACGAATTAAACAAAAAGTTACGTTTTTGGCATAGAATACGTTAATATTTCAAAAAAACCATGTAAAGAAGAGTTGAAAATACTAATTAGATTGGATTTTATTCTATATCAAAGACTTAACCCATGTGAACATAAAGGCGAGGAAACATCTTAATTTCTATTTTATAATTCTACTCCTCTCATTTCCTGCTTTTTATAAATATCATAATAGTATCCTTTTCTATTCATGAGATCCTCATGGCTACCTATTTCGGCCACTTTTCCGTCATGGAGCACGAGTACTTTGTGGAAATTGAGTTGGTTAAAAATACGATGTGTGATGAGTATAATGGTGCTTTTACTATCTCTCTGATTCATGGCCTCTATGAGCTGCTTCTCAGTCTTGACATCTAATGCACTCAGACAGTCATCAAAAAGATAAATAGGGCTCGGCTTTATCATAGCTCTTGCGATAGATATCCGCTGCTTCTGTCCACCAGATAATGTAATGCCCCGCTCACCCACCATCGTTTGATAACTATCTTTGAACTGAATAATCTCCTTATGAATTTGAGCGTCTTTGGCTGAGTTGATAATTTCTTCATCAGAACTAGTCGCAGTGTTGAATCCTATATTGTTTTTCACCGTATCCGAAAAAAGAAAAACGTCCTGGGGTATGTAGGAAATCTGTTCTCGAATAAACGAGTTGCCACAGGATTCCAAAGGTCTACCATCTAGCAGAATAGAACCTTGATAATTTTGATAAAATCGAATCAGTAATTCAGCTAAGGTAGATTTACCACTACCGGTCTTGCCTATGATGAGCCATCGCTCGCCAGGCTTAATATGGAAACTGATATTATGTAGTGCTTGTATTCCTGTATCTTCGTAGGTATAAGACACATTCTGAAACTGAATATCTCCAGTTAATTTGACATTGACAGCCTCTATTTTCTCCTGAGCAGTTTCTGTAGGTAATCCCATAATTTCTTCATATCGGATAAAAGCGGACTTACCTTTTTGAAATAGACTAGCTACCCATCCGATGCTCATCACAGGCCATAAAAGCCTATTGACAAACATAATAAAAGACGTTAATCCTCCAATCTGAATTTTATCATCTATGACTAACATACCGCCTTTGTATATACTTAGCAATATACTAGCGCCCATGAGCAGCGAGACGATAGGCATAAAGAAAGAATCTAATTTGACAATTTTGAGTGATTGTATTTTAAAGGAATCGCTGATTAATGAAAAGGTCTGAAAAACTTTATTTTCTAAGGTAAACGATTTTATAATCCGAATACCGTTGTAACTTTCCTGCGCTACGGAAGTCATAGCAGACATTTCTTCTTGAAGTTTTTTATTAAACTGTAGAGAGTAAATATTGAAAAAATAGATGAAAAAGGATAGAAATGGTAAAGGTAAAATAGCGTAGAACGTGAGTTCTGGGCTTATTTCCAACATAAAAAAAATGGACACACTGAGTGTAGTAATCATATTGACTAGATACATAACTGCTGGTCCAAATATTTCACGAATTTTCCCCACGTCTTCGGCCATTCTACTCATATAGTCGCCTATAGGAAACTTTTTGAAATGGGTAATAGTTAGCCTTTGAATATGAGCATACAAATCATCTTTCAGTTTTTGTTCTATTTTTCTGCTAGTGACAATAATGGTTTGTCGCATGAGAAAAGTAAAAAGTGCTGAGAGCAATGTGAGTCCGATATAGGACCCTAAAAAAATAAAAACCTCTTGCTGGATATTTATAGTGCCTAGATTGGGAGCCTGTATCATCTTCACCACAGCATTGATGAATTTTTCGACGAGCTTATTTGTATAGGAACTAGCGAAATTGGCGAGGATGACAAAAACAGTACCTGTGATAAAGGTCCACTTATGTAAATTTAAGAAGTAAAATAGTTTTTTATATGGCAAGTTAGGAGAATTGAGATAATTGATTTTTGATAGGAGAAATGAGTTGTTAGAAATCTATTTTAATACTAGATCTGAGATGCAGGACAAAAGATAAAAAAAAAGCCATCCGAATTAAGGATGGCTCTTTTCTTTTTATTTATAATCTTAGTTTGCAGCCGGTGTATCTTTAACTTCACCTCGAATAAATACCACTTTGTTTGGATTCTGAGGATCATTGCTTGCAATATTTACTTGCTTGTTAATAGGACCTGGTCTACCAGTGTCATACTTTACTTGAATCTCTGCGCTTTTACCAGGGAGGATAGGTTCACGCGGACAAGTAGGAACTGTGCAACCACATGATCCACTGCAATTGGTCAATAATAAAGGCTGAGCACCTTTATTGGTTACTTTAAAAGTTCTCACACCATCTGCACCTTTTTCTATTACACCATAGTCTACAGTTTCTTTTTCAAGAAAGATAGAAGGATCATTTGAAATAGGAGCAACAGATACAGCTTTAACTTCTGCAGCTGCGGCAGCTTTTGCTTTTTTTACTTTAGCTGGCTTTGCAGGAGCACTAGCTTGAGCAACTAGACCTAAACTAAGCACAGATACGATAGCGAGTAATAATATTTTTTTCATTTTCTTATTTGTTTAAATTTATTTGTAATGCAAATCTAAGATATATCAAGGACACAGAAGGTTTAAAAAAACTAAACAGTCTTAACTATTTTTAAAGAATCTCTATTTCCGTACGTCTATTTTTTGCTCTTCCTTCCTCTGTATCGTTAGTATGTATTGATTTAGAAGAACCGTATCCTTTTGCGCTTAATCGCTCTGCTGCTATTCCTTTTTCTATTAAATAATTCATAACAGACTTCGCCCTGTTTTCTGACAAGGTGAGATTATTAGCCACATTACCTACATTATCAGTATGCCCGCCTACAAGAATGTTCAAATTAGGATTGTTTTTTAAGATATCGACTATGTAATTTAGCTCAGGATAGGAGGTAGTTTTTAGATCAAATTTGCTTGTCTCAAAAAAGACATTTCTTAATTCAAATTTAGCCCCCGCTTCAAGTGGCATAAGCTTTATCTCCAATACCTGTGGAGTTAATTGATTGTCGGTGGCACTAAAAGAGTAATTCTGCGAGTAAATAGCATAACCTTCTTTTATCACATGAAACCCATATTCCTTATCAGCCAAAATAGTCATCAAAAAATCTCCGGATTTTTCATCACTATTCAAGGTATAAATAGATTTGCTCTCTGCTATATCACTTAATTTAATAGATGCTTTGAGTGGCTGTCCTGTTTTGGCATTTGATACAATACCTTTCAAATAGGTTACAGTTTTAGGCCTAAATTCTTTAGGTAAACTAAATGAATAAATATCAAAATCAGAGCGATTATTTTCATTATTTTCTTTAGCTATATATGCCTTATCTCCTAGTGTATTGATAAAAATAGAAATCTCATCTCCTATAGAATTAATTTGATCACCTAAGTTTATAGGCGTTTGCCATTCTCCATTTTCCCAGCGAGACATATACAGATCTTTCCCACCATAGCCAGGATGGGCATCAGAAGAAAAATACAAGGTCTGCCCATCTGGATGTATAAAGGGCCTATCTTCGGCTCCTACAGAATTGACTTTCGCTCCCAAATTTACTGGGGTAGAAAACCCTTCTTGAGTGCGCACGCTCATATATATGTCACTTTCCCCTATTCCACCTTCACGGCTACTAACAAAAAACAACTTCTTGCCATCCGCAGATAAACAAGGTTGTGATTCCCATCCACGAGTATTCACATCTGGTATCATTTTTGGACGACCCCATTCTTCTCCTTTTTTAAATGAAATAAAAATGTCACACGAACCCAAACCATCAGGTGCCGGCCTATGGCACGATGTAAATAAAAGTTGCCTACCATTCGTTGAAATAGTATGAGCACCATCATTACTATGTGTATTAATAGAAACATATCTCATTTCATTCTCTAATTCTGGTTCATCTATTTTATATGCGGTACTCCAATTGTTGCCCTGAGCATAACTTAACCATATATCCTCTCCTTGTTTATCTCTTCGAGTAAAATAAATAGTAGATTCGTCACCATTGGTTGAAGGAAAATATTCATTAAACGATGAGTTCACTTCTGGACCTAGGTTATGATAAATAATATTTGCTGTTTTATTCGTTTGACTGCGCACAAAGTCTAAATTTTTCACCATCCGCTGTCCATATATTTGAGCTTGCGGGCTCAAATTAGGATGCTTTAAAAATTCTAGAATATACTCTTCCGCTTTATCATAATTTTTCATAGAAAAATAACATTCAGCAATGAGTTTCTTTTGCTGTGGGTTAAACTTAGGATTGATAGATTCTAGCTTTTCTAATAGCGGCAACGCGTCGCCGTATTTCTTGCTAATGATACTCCAATTAGCTTTTATATAGAGTGCTTGGTCGAAATTAGGATACTTTGCTATACAATCATCTAAGGCCTTAAAAGCTTCATCGATTTTTCCAAACCCATATAAACTTATGGCTTCATTAACTATTTCATTTTGCCTTGTTTGTGCATGACCTAAGATAATGGTAAAACACAATAAAAACAGAGTGCTTATTTTTAATTTCATAATTCAACTTTATCTCCAAAGCATAAATCACCAGCATCTCCTAGTCCCGGCACTATATAACTTTTAGCCGTTAATTCATCGTCTATATCTCCTATAAAAATATCAATGTTGGGAAATTTTTTAGCAACAGTCTCTACACCCTGAGCACTTCCAATGATTCCTAAAATCAAAATTCGCTTAGGAATTCCATAGCGCTGTAATTGCTCCAGAGTAGCCAAAATACTAGCACCTGAAGCTATCATAGGGTCACATAAAATAAGTGTTTTTTCATCCAAAGAAGGACTTGCAATATATTCTAATCTTATCTCAAATTCGCCCGATTTATGATGCTTTCTATAAGCACTCACAAAACAATTATCCGCAGTATCAAATGTATTTAGAACAGCGTAATGCATCGGGAGACCTGCGCGCAGGACACTAGCGATGACTATCTGATCTTGAATGCGATGACTCATTTTCTGACCTAGTGGAGTCTGAATCTGATCGACTTCAAATATTAAAGTCTTACTAGCTTCATAAGCTAGAATACCAGCTATTCGCTCGATATTTATGCGAAATCGCATTCGATCCTTTTGAATGGTTTTATCTCGCAATTCATTGAGAAATATAGTTAATACGGAATTTGTTTCTATCAGTTTATAAATCATAATTTGAAATATCTTTTTAACGCGAATATCTGTCCAAAAGTACAATTAAATTTCAGCTTCGCACAAAAATCACAAATTCTTTTTTGATAACTCAAGTTTAAATTGAGAAAAATAACGCCAGACTTCACCGATTCATAATGAACTATTTGAATGCAAAGGTCCTGTAAAATTTAAATTAATTGTATCAAACAAATGGTTAAACATAAAAAAATGCTCTGCTTAAACAGAGCATTTTAACATCAATAATTTGTCTTACGCCTAATCTAAAATGAACTTTAGACTCTGAGAAGTTTTTTCTCCTTGCAGAAGAATAAAGTAAGTGCCTGAAGCTAGTCCTGTATAATTTAAATCTATCGTATTTTCTGTCTTTTTCATTAGGCCTTCCATCTTCGCTTTTCCCGTCATATCATAAATAGAATAATTGACATTCTCTTTAAGATTATTAATATGAATAGTAGATCCTGCTTTATATAATTCTAGATTATCTGATGCTGTCTGAATTGAAGATCCATTCTGAGTTACCTGAACTGAATAAATACACTGCTGGTTACCAACTTGTATAGCGAAATTTGCCCAACCGTTAATTGTAGTAGTTCCGCTGAGGTTATATTTTAGCAAACCATCGCCAAAATTCAATACACCAGCAGCAGATTGAGCGGTTAATCCAGTGACTCCTGTTGATGCTATAGCCTGAGCGGTCAATGGACCACCATTAGCTCCTTGATAAGGAACTGTAAAGAAAACTCCAGGATTTAAAGTGCCTACTAAAACAGAAGTACTCAACTGACCTTTATCGCAACTAAGATTCAACACCTGACCAGTAGAGGATCTAACTGGTATAGAGTATGTGCATGTTTTACCTCCAATGTTAAGTACAAATGATGCTGTACCTTCAGCAGAAGGAGTACCTGTAATGGAATAAGCTAATTGTCCAAAACCAATAGCAAATTGACCTTGATTTAATTTAGCAGTAAGACCTGATACTCCTACAGAGGAGACGGTCTGACCGAAATGATAACCTCTATTTCCTCCATCATAAGGGACTGTAAATGATGTCCCATTACTTACTGCTCCTTGGATTAAAAATCCTGTTGTACGACCATCTGCACAACTTATTGAATTTATTGTTCCTACTAATAATGGTTTCACTGGTATAATATAGCTACAAGTTTCTCCATCTAAAATTATATTAAATTCAGCATTCCCCGCACTAGCTGGTGTGCCTGTTATGGACAATATAATACTACCTGCCCCGTTAGCTAAAACGCCGGAATTAGCAGATGCTGTAAGTCCAGTGACACCAGTAGAAGCTATATTGAACGAAGTATAGGAGCCACCGTTGCCACCAGTGTAAGGCACCTTTATAGAAACCCCTGCTAATGGTATTTGAGCCATCAGTTCTTCTGATTGGGTTAATTTTATGCTATCACAATCTAAAGTAGTAATAGTCCCCAAAGGCTGAATCACAGGAATCGCATAAGTACATGATTGACCTCCTATTAAAATAGCAAAACTTGCATTTCCAACTGCATTCGGTGTTCCTGATACCGTAAAGTTTAAATTTCCATTACCTATCTTTAAAGTGTCTGCTAACAGACTTGCTGTCAATCCTGTCACACCTGTTGAATTAATCAATTGAGCTGCATATAGACCTCTATTTCCACCCGTATATGGTATGGAAAAAGTCACTCCACTAGCTACTTGAGTTCTAACCAGAGTGCCAGTTGAGACTCCAGATCCGCAAACTATGCTTGATAGTATTGCGTTAGGTAATTCTACAGCAATATTATGTATACAACTCTTCCCGTCTATGGTAAAATTAAACGAAGCGACACCTCCTGTATTAGGAGTACCGGTCACATTAAATGTCAAAGAATCAGCTCCTACTTGAAATGTGTCTGCAGGAGTAATAGCTGTGAGACCTGTAACACCTGTAGAAGTTGAGGAGACAAGACTATATAAACCTCCATTTCCACCTGTATATGGAACCTTAAAGGACACTCCACTGGCAGATACATTTCCTTTTAATGTACCTTTAGTAATAATATTTCCACATTCTAAAGTGGATATAGAACCTTGCTGCAGTTGCACAGAAATTGAATAGGAACAACTTCTTCCACCAATATTGAGAGCAAAATTGGCTAGACCAGAACTAGCTGGCGTTCCTGTTATATTATATGTTAGATTTCCACTTCCAGTATTGAATAGACCAGATGCTAATGTAGCTGTTAGACCCGCTGCTCCCGTAGATGAAATAATTTGTCCAGCGTGAGAGCCATTATTTCCACCTGTATAAGGTATAGTGAATGAAACTCCATTCGCAGGTAAAGTTGCAGTCAATAGTCCTGTAGTGGTGCCATTAGGACAATTAAGAGCCGATATGACCCCTGAAGCAGGGGCTACTGAAATAGAATAGAGACATGATTTACCCCCAATATTGACAAAAAAGTCAGCTGTGCCAAAAGTGGAAGGAGTTCCGGTGACTACATAACTTATATTACCATTTCCCGCAGCGAAATTTCCAGTTGCCGCTGTTGCTATCAATCCAGTTACACCTGTAGAATTTATGGTTTGACCTGTGTGTGTACCTCCATTTCCGCCAGTATATGGTATAGTGAATGTAACCCCGCTAGCCGCGCTAGCAGAAGTAAGTGTACCAATAGATGTTCCTGACCCGCAGTTTATTGCTCCAATTGCACCAGGTCCAACAGTTACGGAATAATTACAATTTTTACCCCCGATATTTACTGCAAAATTTGCATTTCCTACTCCACTTGGCGTTCCTACTATATTATATGTCACATTCCCTGCCCCATTAGCGAAACTACCTCCAGGCAGTGTAGCAGTAAGTCCTATAACATTGGTAGAATTAATGGTTTGTCCACCATGCGCACCGCCATTACCACCAGAGTATGGCACACTAAATGAAACTCCACTAGCGACAGCACCTGCAATAGCTGAACCTGAGGTAGTTCCAGCATTACAATCTATAGCGCCGATTAAACCAGCATTGACCGTGAGTGAAAAAGCACATGTTTGACCACCTCTATTAACAGTAAAGTCTGCAGAACCTGCAGCGGAAGGTGTTCCAGTTACAATATACGTCAACGAACCTGCGCCGCTAGCAAACAAACCTGCCTGAACAATAGCTTTTAAACCTGTCACTGTTGCAGAGTTAATTGTATCAGCATTATATGTTCCTGCATTACCACCAGTGTAAGGTATAGTGAAAGAAACACTATTTGCAGATACACCAGTAGATAAGGTACCTATCACGCTTCCTCCTGCACAATTTAGGGAAGTGACTACTCCCACTGGAGGTAAAACGTTCGCTGTAAAATTACAATTTCTACCTCCAATATTGAGTCCAAATGTTGCATTTCCAGTGCCAGTTGGAGTACCAGATATAGAATATGTTACTGTATCATTCCCCGTTTTAAAGCTACCAGCATTTAATGTAGCAGTGAGACCTGTAACACCTGTCGAACTAACAATCTGCCCAGCATGTGAGCCTCCATTACCTCCAGTGTATGGCACCTTAAATGAATCCGTAACCAAAGTAGCTGTCCCATTCATGAAAGTTGCTAACAATCTTCCATTAGCACAGTTCAGAGCAGTTATGGTGCCAGGCACGGCGCTTACAGTAACTCCATATGTACAATTTCGTCCTCCTATATTTAATGCAAAATTAGCCGTACCTATGCCTGCAGGAGTTCCTGATAAGGTGTATGTAACACTATCTGCTCCATTTACAAAACTTCCAGCGGATAAGGTGGCAGTAAGTCCCGTTATACCTGTAGAGGCTACAACTTGACCCGAATGAGATCCAGCATTGCCACCCGTATAAGGAACTTTAATTGATACCCCACTTGAAATTACGCCGTTAGTGAGAGTTCCGATTGTTCTTCCATTTGCACAGTCTAAAGAAGTTATGACACCAACGGGTGCAGTCACAGGTACACTAACTGAACATGATCTTAAACCAGTATTTAGAGCAAAATTTGCTGTGCCAGCTCCAGAAGCTGTTCCTGTAACAGTATATGTTAATGAGTCATTTCCAGAAATAAAATTGCCAGCAGCCAAGGTGGCAGTTAACCCTGTAACTCCTGTAGAATTTACTACCTGACCAAAATGAGCGCCACCATTACCCCCAGTGTATGGCACCTTAAATGAAACACCAGAAGCAGGTGTGCCCGAGGTGATATTGCCTATCAATATTCTATTCGCACAAGCTAATGTACTAATTATACCTAGGATATTGTATGTTTCCGATTTTACATTACTCGAAAATTGGTCTCCTGTGGAAGCTGCATTTGTATTAACAGCGTTCAGCACAGACTGCAATATTATCGTGGAAGTTGCTGCTGGTGCTTTCCAATTAGCTTCTACAATATATTTACCACTTGTAGGCGCCACTGGTGCACTGTTGGTAAGCATTTGAATACCCGTTACAATACCCGTATTGGTAGGGAATGGTGTCTGAAAGGCTCCTACTAAAGCACTCGAAGCGTTAATTGCTCTTAACTGAAATCCAAAATTCGTGTACGTTCCAGTGCCAGTTGTGTTAGATCCAACCATTCTAATTTTGTAAGTAGAATCTGGGTAAAATCCTGTCATAACTGCTCCAGTAGTAGGGTGCAATAAAATAATGGAATCTACGATAGTAGCAGAAGAAGATGTATGACAACCTGAATTGGCACAACTATTCCATGATTTAGGGCTTGCTACATTATTTGAATTATTAATAAATGTGTAGAAAATTACGATAGATACTAATAAACTAAAGGTAAACTTTTTTCTCATAAATCTATGTTTATAACGATTTTAATTAATTGACAAATATACATGAAAAAAATTATTCCTAAAATATTCAGACTTTTAATGCTAAAATAAAGGAACCTTTTTAAACTTTGGCATTCTATCAATTTCGAGTAACTAAGGATAGTTTGGAGTTTTTCCACATTAATCTAGGTTTTTCAACAAATTATATCCAATTTACATGCCAAGCTATAGATAGTATTTTATACTAAAAATTTAGGCGGCTTTGACTATATTTGTAGCTTGCAACAAAAAGTCATATTGTGAACGAAGGAATGAGCGAAAATTTAGAAATAACGAACAATTATGGTGCGGAAAGCATCCAGACGTTAAAAGGATTAGAGGCAGTAAGAATGCGGCCTGGAATGTACGTAGGTGGCACAGATTCTAGGGCACTGCATCATCTAGTCAATGAAGTACTAGACAATTCCATTGATGAAGCTCTGGCGGGCTATTGCACAGAGATAACGACCACTATACTAGAAAATGGAGCCATGTCTATTAAAGACAATGGACGAGGCATTCCTACAGGTATTCAGAAGGACACGGGTAGAAGTGCTTTAGAGCTAGTAATGACTGAGCTCCATGCCGGTGGAAAATTTGATAAAAATTCCTACAAGGTATCTGGTGGACTCAATGGTGTAGGGGTTTCCTGTGTCAACGCACTCTCCTCACACTTGAAAGCTGTTATACACAGAGAAGGCAAAATTTTTGAACAAGAATACATGGCTGGAAAGCCTCAATACGAAGTAAGAGAAATTGGCACATCTAATGAAACCGGCACTGAGGTGATATTTCAGCCCGATGCAGATATATTCGATACCGTAGAGTTTAGATTTGAATTTCTGGCTAATAGAATGAAAGAACTAAGCTTTTTGAACAAAGGAGTCAAACTCATATTGGTAGATAGAAGATCTATAGATGCAGAAGGCGAATCTAAGAGAGAAGTTTATTTTAGCGAAAATGGCCTAGTAGACTTCGTTAATTATTTAGATCAGTCTAGAACCTCAATATTACCAAACCCTATATTTATCGTAGGAGAATCGGAAGGTGTGGTAGTAGAAGTTTCTTTTCAATATAACACAAGCTATACCGAGAATATTTTCTCCTTCGCCAATAATATTCAGACCATCATGGGTGGTACCCACGTAAATGGGTTTAAGCGCGCTATAGCTAAATGTCTAAAAGATTATGGCGATAAAAATGGCGTATTTGCTAAAATGAAAGTTAGTTTATCCGCAGAAGACTTTAGAGAAGGATTGACCGCTATAGTATCAGTCAAGGTGCCCAACCCACAGTTTAGGTCACAGACTAAAGATGAACTAAGCAATGCGGAAGTCACTAGTGTAGTATCTCAAGCAGTCACAGGAGTTTTAGAATATTATCTCGAAGAGAATCCAAAAGAATCTCGTATAATATTGGAAAAAGTAATGATAGCCGCCAACGCGCGTCATGCTGCTAAAAAAGCACGTGAACTCGTGCAGCGAAAAACCGTTTTAACTGGTTCTGGCTTGCCCGGTAAATTGGCGGATTGTTCTGAAAAAGACCCTGGATTGAGTGAGATATTCCTGGTAGAAGGAGACTCGGCAGGAGGTACAGCCAAAACAGGTAGAGATAGAAAATTTCAAGCTATCATGCCGCTAAGAGGTAAAATCCTCAATGTAGAGAAAGCACTAGAGCATAAGATATATGAGAACGAGGAGATACGAAATATTTTCACAGCACTTGGCGTGAGTATTGGCACAGAAAATGATCAGAAGCAACTCAATATAGAGAAGCTGCGTTATCATAAAATAGTCATCATGTGCGACGCGGACGTTGATGGTAGTCATATATCTACCCTAATTTTAACCTTCTTCTTTAGATTTATGAGACCACTGGTAGAAAATGGATATATATACATAGCTTCACCACCTCTTTATCAAGTAAAAAAAGGCAAAAAAATGCAATATTGCTGGAACGATAAACAAAGAGATGAAGTAATAAAAGAGCTTGGTGGCGAATCTGGTGGCGGTGTAATCGTCCAGCGATATAAAGGTCTAGGAGAAATGAATCCAGAGCAATTATGGGAAACTACATTAGATCCAGAGCGCAGAATACTCAAGAAAATAAAAATAGACAATGCTGTAGAAGCAGACCATGTATTTTCTATGCTCATGGGTGACGAGGTACCGCCTCGTAGAGAATTTATAGAGCAGAATGCTATCTATGCTAAAATTGATGTCTAATTAAGTTTTTTCAGTAATTTAAATCTGAACAAACCAATCACTGAATAAATTAATCACTGAACAAACTTTTATGAATATTTTAATTATGGTCTCACAGCTTTTATTGTCATTGACGATATTAGTGTTCGTGCACGAATTGGGACATTTTTTGGCTGCTAAATTTTTTAAAACTAGAGTTGAGCGTTTTTATCTCTTTTTCGATTTTCTATTCCCTATGCCTCATGTATTGAATTTCGCCTTGTGGAAAAAGAAAATTGGAGAAACAGAGTATGGCTTCGGTTGGTTTCCTTTAGGTGGCTATGTGTCTATATCAGGTATGGTAGATGAGACTCAAGATGCGGATTCATTGCCTTCTGAGCCTCAGCCATGGGAGTATAGAAGTAAGCGAAGCTGGGAGAAAATGATCATTATCTTAGGTGGAATCATATTCAATCTTATTTTCGCCATAATGATTTTTGGGGCTCTTTTAAAGATTTACAACAAAGAATATTTGCCAGCAAAACAATTACAAAAAGGTGGTGTTATAGTCAGTGACGCGGCCAAAAATCTGGGATTTAAGAATGGAGATGTCATATTAAAAGTGAATGGTAAAATCCCTGAGCGGTTTGACGATTTAGTACCTATAAGCATATTGTTTGGTGGAGAGTATGAGGTTTCAAGAATAATCAATGGCTCCGAAACTAAATCAAAAGTCACTATACCATCTAATTTCTATAAGAAATTTGAGAAAGACTTATTCTATCCTTTTTACCATGCAGTAACTATCACCAATGTAATATCAGGTTCAGCCGCTGACAAGGCTGGTCTTAAAGTTAGTGATATGATTTTATCCGCTAATGAAATAGATATAACTCACTTCGACCTTTTGCGTCAGGTATTGGATTCCAATAAAAATAAGGTTATTGGGATAAATGTGCTGAGAGGCAAGGATACGATTGCGTTAAAAGCAACCGTGGGTGAGAACGGTAAACTTGGCTTTAATCCGGGATTCAAACTAGCTGAGAATACCTATAAGATGAAGGAATATGGTGTTTTTCAAAGTTTAAAGTACGGAGCAAATGAATGTACTAAATTATTCACCTTACAGATAGTGAATGTTGTGAAAATTTTCAAGGGTGAAATCAATGCAAAAGAAAGTGTAGGTGGCCCAATAGCAATAGCAAAAGGATTTGGAGTAGAATGGAATTGGTATAGGTTCTGGCTGTTTACGGCTATGATTTCAGTAGGGTTAGCATTCGCTAATTTATTACCTATACCAGGTTTAGATGGAGGTCATGCTGTGATTATTACGATTGAAGCCATCATACGAAAACCTATCAACCCAAAAGTTTTACAGACTCTTCAAACTATTGGTACCTACTTAATATTGGCCCTAATGGTTTTTGTCTTTTACAATGACTTAACCAAGAAATAATAATAAATAAATTAAAATACAACTGAATTAAAAATTTAACTTAATAATTATTAAAGATGAAATTAGAAGAAGTAAAATACACACGACCAGATATAGCAGGATTTGAAGCTGCCGTGAAGGCCGCCTTGGCTTCTATGCAAGGTCTAAGCGATTACCAAGAATTTAAGAAACAGTTTTTGGCTGTCAATAAACTATCTAAAGACTTTATGGGCGCTTATACGATAGTAAGTGTTCGCTACAGTCAGAATACGGCAGATAAATTCTATGAAGATGAGCAGAATTTCTTCGATGAAATATTGCCTCAATTTCAAAAATCTTCTACTGATTTTACTAACATGATCTTAGATTCTGTGCATAAAAATCAGTTGAGTGTAGAGTTTGGTTCTCAATTTCTAGACCTAGCAGAATTAGCTAGAAAAACAATATCTGAAGAGGTCATGCCCCTTTTACAGAAAGAAAATGTATTGGTATCTGAGTATCAGAAATTGACTTCACAGATTAAAATAGAATTTGAAGGTAAAACCTACAATACAAGCGGAATGGCCCCTCTTTTAGAAAATACTGATAGAGACTATAGAAAAAGAGCCTCCAAAGCATATTATGGAGAAATGCTGAAGAATCAACCAGAAATAGATAGAATCTATGACGAATTGGTCAAAGTAAGAACTGAAATCAGTTCAAAACTTGGCTATACAACTTTTACTCAGCTAGGGTATGATAGGATGGGTAGAACCTGCTATGGGCCTAATGAAATCAAAGAATACCGAGAATTTGTGTTAAAATACGTCACACCTCGCGCGCATGAGTTAAAGAAAAAAATAGCGAAGACCTTAGGTATAGATAAGCCATATCAATACGATGGATTGCTATTTCCAGATGGGAATCCAACTCCTAAGACTTCTCCAGAGCAAATGATAGCCGATGCCCAAGTCATGTATAACGAATTGTCCAAAGAAACCGGCGAATTCTTTAACATGATGCAAGAAAAAGGGATGCTTGATCTTCTCAATAGAGAGAATAAATCTCCGGGCGGATATTGTACCTATGTAGATGCTGTGAAATCACCGTTTATATTCTCTAATTTCAATGGCACCTCTCATGATGTTGATGTACTTACCCATGAAGCGGGTCATGCATTTCAGTGTTATTGCTCGATGCACTTTGAGCTTGGAGAATATTATTTTCCTACCTCCGAGTCCGCAGAGATTCATTCTATGAGTATGGAATTTTTTGCTTGGAAATGGGTGGACAAATTTTTCTTGCAAGATACTGAGAAATATAAATTAGGACATTTGATGAAATCATTCTTATTTCTACCTTATGGTGTGAGTATAGATGAGTTCCAATACAGAGTATATGAAAACCCTAACTTAACTCCACAAGAACGAAGAGCTATATGGTTGGAAATCCAAGGGAAATATATGCCTTGGGTAGAATATGACAATGAGCCATTCTTAGAAAATGGGGGGAGATGGCAGAATCAAGGTCACCTATTCTTCTCTCCTTTCTATTATATAGACTATACATTGGCTCAATTATGCGCTTTCCAATTCTATAAAAAAATGAATGGAAACTTTGAAAACGCTTGGAAAGACTACTATGAGCTCTGCTGTGCAGGAGGTAGTAAGAACTTCCTTGAGTTATTGCCTATCGCTAAAGTTAGTTCGCCATTTGAAGAATCAGGATTTAAAGCAACTGTGGAATTTGTTTATGGAGAAATAGAGAACATATTTACCACCTATAACCAAAAAGCACAAGCCTAGTATTTGTAGCGCTGATATATTTCATTTTACCGAATGGATATCTTTAACAGACCAATTTAACTGTCTGAAAATGTATCATATCAATACATACCACTCTAGGCTTTAATCAATAACCAAATCGCGTTGGTATTATTTATTGGTAGATGCTTTGACTTCGCCGTGAATCCTGATAAGTGTCACAGGATTATTTTGGTCATTGGAATAAACTGTAATCGTTTTATTAAAAGATCCAATATTTGAGGTATTATAGCGCACCTTAATCACCGATTTCTTTTTAGGAGGTATAGCCTCTACTGGACAATTGGGAACAGTGCAGCCACAGCTAGCTCTACAACTATTAATTATAAGCGGATAATTGCCTGTATTTGTAATAGTCACTTCTCTAAATGGATCGGAATCTTTTTCAATAGTGCCATAATCTATAACATTAGAACTGAACTGGATGGTACCTGCCAGAATTTCGTTTTGAGATTGGCATTGAACCCATGATAGTCCTAACGCACAAATTAACATCTTTCTCATATTACCAATTTCCATTCATTTTAGAAATGTAAAGTTGAGAAAAGTTTAGCCCTAAGCAGGGTTAAAAAAATGAAATGTAAATCAAAAAACTACAAGCAGTCTGCTAGCTAAGTACTTCCTTCACAGCCTCTGCTGCCTCACGAAGCAATATAGCCGACTTTACTTTCAAGCCGCTTTCATCGATGAGTCGTTTCCCCTCTTCGGCGTTCGTTCCTTGTAGACGCACAATGATAGGTACAGGAATATTACCGATCGACTTATAGGCATCTACTACACCCTGCGCTACTCTGTCGCATCTGACTATACCACCAAAGATATTAATCAATATTGCCTTGACATTGCTGTCTTGGAGTATAATTCTAAATGCTTTCTCTACGCGCTCTGCATTTGCTGTACCTCCTACATCTAAGAAATTCGCAGGTTCGCCACCACTTAGTTTAATGATGTCCATAGTGGCCATAGCTAGACCTGCACCATTGACCATGCATCCTACATTGCCATCCAGCTTTACATAATTGAGATCATAGCTTACTGCTTCTACCTCCGTAGCATCTAGCTCTCTTTTATCTTCCATAGCGGCTAGGTCAGCTTGTCGATAAAGGGCATTATCATCTATCGATATTTTACCATCTACAGCTATAATTTTATCATCAGATGTTTTCAGGCAGGGATTAATTTCTACTAATGTAGCGTCTCCACCCACATAAGCATTATAGATGTTCTCAACGAACTTAACCATTTCTTTGAACGCATTACCTTCTAACCCAAGATTAAACGCAATTCGGCGACATTGAAAACCTTGAATACCTATCAAAGGATCTACATATTCTTTGTGTACCTTTTCTGGATGAGTCTCAGCTACTTCTTCTATCTCCATGCCACCTTCTGTAGAATAGATAATTACGTTTTTCTTTGTAGTTCTATCTAATAAAATGGAAACATAAAACTCTTTTATTTTCTCTTGGTCTCCATAATAAACATCTTGTGCTATCAATACTCTATTGACTATTTTTCCCTGCGGCCCTGTTTGAGGAGTCACCAAAGTCATACCTAATATGTCAGCAGCTTTCTGTTTTAGTTCATCAGCATTCTTGGCCAGTTTTACCCCCCCACCTTTACCTCTGCCGCCAGCATGCACCTGAGCCTTGACTACATACCACTGTGTGCCTGTCTGCTCTGTCAATGTCTTTCCGGCTTTTATGGCATCATCCACAGTCTCCACTGCTATACCTTCTTGTATCTTAGCTCCATATTTTTTTAGCAATTCCTTGGCTTGGTGTTCGTGCAGATTCATTGATTTCTTAATTTAATTGTTCTGTTTTAGGATAAATTTAAAAACTTTGCGAAGTTATAAAAAAACAATTAGACTTAAATATAAAATCTTGACCCATCCTACCATACTTAGTGCCAAAGGACTAAAAAAGAGCTATCATGATCTAACGGTGCTCGATTTAGCCGCTATAGAAATAGCTTCTAATCAAGTGACGACTATCGTAGGACCATCAGGAGCTGGTAAGAGTACCTTACTGCATATACTAGGTACGCTGCTCAAGCCTAGTGAAGGGGAGATATGGATAGAAAACAAACCTATAACTAAGATGGATGACGACCAACTGGCTGATTTGAGAAATCAGTTTCTAGGTTTCGTCTTCCAGACCCACCATTTATTACCTGAGTTTACAGCTATAGAGAATGTAAGTCTGCCTGCTATGATAGGTCAGAAAAAATCAAACGAGTACATACCCCGAGCCAAGGAGTTGTTAGAATTCATAGGGCTAAAAGATAGAATACACCACAAACCCTCTGAGCTCAGCGGTGGAGAGCAACAGCGCGTATCTATAGCCCGGGCGCTTATTAATCATCCTAAGATGGTATTTGCAGATGAGCCCACTGGTAATCTAGACACTAAAAATGCCCTGGATATTCATGATTTATTCTTTCGCCTAAAAAATGAATTTGGCTATTCCTTCCTCATCGTCACGCATAATCCGGAGTTAGCAAAGATGAGTGATCGAATTATCGAAATGAAGGATGGGAAATTGGTATAATACATTGACTTAAAATAGAATATTAAATTATTTACTACCTTAAAGTCTTTTCCTTTTAAAACTTAACTAATCATTTTTTTTCATGGCAACTTAATCCACTACTTCTCTTCAATATAATTATACATCAAGGAGAAAAATATTATTCTCCACCGGAAACAATTTCTGAGCCTTCCGATTAATAGAAATTAAACTACTATAGCACCGTATGTAGCTAATTCATACCTTTAATAAAAATGGAGATCCAACAACTTCTAAATAAAATAATAAAAAAAGCACATACAAAAAAAGCCTCTACGAAATTGTAAAGACTTGGTTTTGAGAGTGACCTGGACAGGATTCGAACCTGTGACCTACTGCTTAGAAGGCAGTTGCTCTATCCAGCTGAGCTACCAAGTCGGTTTTTTGGAGGTGCAAATATATGCAATTCTGAATTTCCTTACTTATAATTTTTTTCATAAAAGGATAGATACTGCTCCCAGCCCGACGAAATATAGAGAATATCCAAATTTTCAGAAGAGATATAATACTTTTCTGAACTGTAAATGAGCTTCTGCAATAGCACATCTGTCTGCATATTAGGATAAAAATCTATAGCTGATTGAAGATTTTTAAATCCACTGATGATGAGATAGCGATGTGGGCCGATTTCCAATGTTTCCGACTTGTATCCGCCAAATTTGAAGTTAGTTCTGAGATAGACGTCGGCCATATTTTTCGCAGCAGTTTCCTTGAGGTCCGCAGCCATTTTTAAGAGTATAGTATGCTTAGCAGCTGGCTTATAGAGGTAGTTAACTATTTGGAGGCCATCCTCTGTTTTCTTTTTATTTTCAGATTCTATCGTTGCACCTAACGTTCGTGGCTTGACATCTTCCTTGGCCAGCGGAGGTGATGGCTCTTCGCGCTTAGATTCTATATTTACCTCGTTAACACTTGGGACAGTTTTCTGTTCCGCAGGAATAGTGCTCGATTTCGGAGGCGATATAATTGCACTTTCACCTGGCACTACATTTACAGTCTCAGTAGTTGCAGATTCTATAACATTGGCCTTAAGCTTTAAGTGCAGATCCAAATACACTTTAGCATACTTGGTCTCATCTGCATCCTTATGATTGGATATAATATCTTCCAGGGCCAAGACGTATTTAGAAGAATTATAGGAATATGAGAAAATAAATGCTCTCAACAATTTTACCTTAGGAATGAGTTTGTGGTTAGAATATTCCTCTATCATGCTATTGCACATATCCATAGCTTCCGTGTAAAAGGTTTTCTGATACTTTGTATAGGCTTCCTTATATAATTTGGCTACTGCCAGATCAGATTTTTCATCTTGCGTCTTGGCATTAGGATTGAGTGCATAGAGACTATATTTAGACTCAGGATACTTAGAAATGAGCTTTGACTTAAGAACTTCAGCAGCGATAGCATCATCACTCTCGAGATACAATCTATAGAGTGCGTAGAGCTGCTCATCTTCATTCGCAATACTCATTCCATATCTTTTAAATAGCTGCTCATAAGTCTCTATTGCCATTTTAATATCTTTGATTTCATAATGATAAATCCGCGCCATATTGACTAAGGCTATCTGAACTTCTTTGATTACAGGAGCCTTAGCTTCAGCAGTAAATGGCAGTTTGCTCGCCTCTACTTCTGCTATTAAATCCGTAGATGTTTCATCATTCATATTCGAACCCGTCTTGCTATCTATGGCAGCTTCTCCTGCTAAACTATTCGTATTATCTCCTCCTGTAGAGCGATGCCAGTTATCTTTAAGGACTAATTTTCCCCATTTTTTCTGAAATTGTATTTTACCTTTATCTACATTTTCTTTACTAGAGAAATACCACTGTCGAGAAGTACCAGCGCCGATTTGGGTCGAAGCTACCGTTTGCTTATTGAGCGTCTGTGATTCGAGAAATAACTCGTTGGCCTTTTCTTTTTGATAGGCTTTTTTTATTTCCTTTTCGATTTTATCTTTGGCTTTTTCTGGTCCTAAAGCAGCTAATTCTAGAATAGAATCTTTGGATTTATAGATATTATATTGCACCAACAGCCGATTAAGGGCTTCTACTTTTTTTAGAAAATCCTTTTTACTTGGATAATTCTGGGGCAATACACGCTGGGCACTATCATAATATTGAGCAGAAATGACATAATTTGTTTTTTCATAAAATAGAGACCCTACGCGCTCGTATACCACAAACTTTTGATTGGAATTCTTGGCTGTAGCTATTGATTTTTGGTAATTTTCTAGTGCTGCATCTATTTTATTTTTTTCTATCAATACATTACCTATAGCGAAATAAATCTTATCAATACTATGTGCATACTTTCCTTTATTGAGCATTTTTCTTAGCTCAGCTAAGGTGCCCCCTTCTCCATCCGCACTATAAGTGAGCATGCGCAATTTAGCTTCGAATTCAAGATCATTTTTTAGTTTAGTACCCAGAGCCTTTTCGAAGAAATTTCGCGCTTGGCTATACTTTTTTTCTTTCTCATTAATCTGACCTAAAATGAAATAAACTCTCCCCATTTCTTTCTTTGACAATTTATGCTCATCTAGCAGTAAATTTAGGTATTCATTCGCCTTGCTGTATTCTTTTTTATCAATACTGAGCATAGTCTTTACCATGAGTAGGTCTTTTCTATACTCTAGAGGAAAACCCATGTCAGCCTCAGCCATATAGATCAGATTTAACGCTCTATCATATGACCCTTTTTTTATGAAGGCTTTAGCCAACCAAATGATACCTTCATTTCGTGCAAATTTGTATTTAAACTTAGGCTGATGGATTGGCTCCTTTTTTCTCACAGCCTGACGCACCATATCATCAAATCCCTTTAACTTTCCGCCAGGTAAATGCCCTGCTATATATCCCTTTGGGTAATAATCTACCAAATAAGACAGAAGTTGGATAGCAGAATCTAAATCTCCTTTTAGATATCTTATTTTACCTTCGATAAGGACTGCATCATCCATCCACTTATTATAAGGGCGTCGATTCAGAAGCTTATTGACCTTAATAGTAGTGCCTTTAAACTGCGCGGTGGATTCGAAAAATTGAGGATCATTCTCATACAGAAAGAGTGAAATAATCTCTGTAGTGTTTTCTTGCTTATCATTGACTGATTCTCGATAGCCGACCTTATATAGTTGCTTAATATTGAAATAAGTGTTATAGTAGGAGACAAAATTGGTCGTATATTGTCTAAATCCACTAAATTTTGTCTTGGAGCACGATGCCAGAATCAGGGTCAGACCAATCAGCCCGCAGATAAAATTCTTGTTTCTCAATTTTTTTGTAATTTCGTGCTCACTATTAACCTAATTATGCTATTTTTATTGTAAAGATAGCCTAAAATAGGTAATTTCGTTGTTGCAAAAGTATGTAAATGTCCTCGTCGCGATTAAAAAAAATTTATAAGAATCTGAAGTATAAGTATAGATTAGTTATATATAATGAATCTACATTCGAAACAGAGTATAGCTTATATTTATCCAAACTTAATGTATTACTTTTAGCATCAACGGTTTTAGTCATAGGGATGCTAATTTCCATTTCCCTCCTTTTATTTACTTCACTCAAATATTATATGCCTGGCATGGGCGAGGATGCTTTGCGAAAACAAATGCGAGATTTGATGCAAGAAACGGACGATTTGCGAAGACAGACCAAGGAAAATGAGCTATGGGTAGAGAATATAAAACAAGTCCTAAAAGGAGAAATCTCTGCCAATAAAATTCAAGTAAAAGATACCATCAAGGTAGTTACTTCGAAATAGAAGTATAGAAGTGCTCCTAATTATAAGAATACAAAAAAATATTTAAATTTGTCAAACAACCTTCCTATATAAATACACAAAATATGTTTAATAATAAAAAAGAAGAAGCCCCACAATCATTCTCTATGCAGGTCATAAATAATATAGGCTCTGGAACTACTATAGAAGGAAATATAAAGACTGAGGGCGACATAAGAATAGATGGAAAAATCATTGGAAATATATTTTCCAAAGGCCGTCTAGTCAGTGGTCCTGGCAGCTCTATTACAGGAGATATAGTCTGCACAAATGGCAATATAGACGGTCAAGTCAAAGGAAACATACAGGTATCTGAAACTCTCAAAGTGACCAAGACCGCGCATATTGATGGAAATATTACTAGTAAAAAACTAATTGTAGACGAAGGTGCTGTGATCCAAGCTAAAATCACCATGTCGAGCCAACAGAATTTAACGGTCAATAAGCCATTATCCAATCATCAATCCTAAAGACTGCATTCTTCATGGAAGATAAAAAAAAAGCTGCTCAAAGGCTAGCAAAATATAGCGGATTAGCATTTCAGCTTCTAGCTTTTATAGGAGTAGGTTATTTTATCGGCTCATGGATAGACGAAACATGGAAAGCTAAAATCCCTTATGGTACTGCGCTAGGAGCTACTGCTTTCCTTATTATAGGACTTATATATGTATTGAGAGATGTCATGCGTGAGAAATAATCTGGTTTTTTTTATTTTTCTTTCCACTAAAACAGCATTTCTGTTTCATATATTAGAGGTAAGTAGAGAAATTAAATTTTTCTACAGTCTCTTATTTGCTATTTTAGGGCTTTCTCTCACGTTTTTCATAGCGAAGTACATACTTACTATAAAAGGACACAAAAAATTCATGCTTGGCTTTGCCTTTTGCACTATATGGATAGCCGGAATCATTGGAGTTAGTCTAGCTGAGTATACCATTCAGAAGACTCCTGCATTCTATCATTATGCCCTTATTGGTATTCTCATTTTTTTTCTTATATTTTTCATTAGCTTTCTCTATCAGTATTTAAACCAAATAGCTAAAAAATGAGGCAAATAGCAATACTTGGTGCAGGCAAAAGTAGTTCGCACCTTATTAGACATTTAGTGGCCGAAAGACTGAATTTAAATTTAAATCTCATTATTGTAGATATTGATATTACTCACCTTCTCACTGGCTATGGTGCCATAGAGTCCGTCAGTCTTATAGAACTGAAATCAGGGAAAGTAGAAGATTATGAGCTTTATATAGCGCAGAGTTACTTGACTATATCTATGCTCCCGGCATCTATGCATATTCAGGTAGCGGATTTGTGTCTGAAGCATAGCTCGCATCTTATTACACCATCCTATATATCGCCAGAAATGTTAGCTCTGAATAAGCAGGTCCAATCGAAAAATCTTATATTTCTCAATGAATTAGGCTTTGACCCGGGAATAGACCATTTGACTACTATGAAAATCTATGACGAATTAGTAGGAGAGGGAGGCCAATTATTAGCCTATAAATCCTATGCTGGCGGACTAGTAGCTCCTAGGAATGATGACAATCCCTGGCATTATAAATTTAGCTGGAATCCACGCAATGTAATACTAGCAGGTCAAGGCGGGGAAATTAAATATAAAGAAGACGGAGAAATTCATACGCTTGATTACCAAAGTTTATTTTCCCAGAGCGAAACGCTTCAAATCAGCAATGGACAAATTTTCGACGCCTATGCCAATAGAGATAGTCTAAAATATGAAGCTCTTTATGGCTGGAAGGGAATTGAAACAATACTGCGCGGCACACTTCGAATTAATGGATTCTGCGAAGCATGGGCTATTCTAGTTAAACTGGGACTCACAGACGATACCATAAAAGATAGAAAATTTAAAGGCAGGACCTACACAGAATTTTATGCTTCTTTCCTAGAAGTCTCAATCCATAAATATCTAGAAAGCTATGAGAAAGCTATCCGGGAGAAATTGATCTTTATAGGTTTTGAAGATCACGAATCCCGCATAGAAAGAGATGGCTCTGCCGCAGAGATTTTACAATCTATTTTAGTCCCAAAATGGAAGCTCAATCCAGAAGATACGGATTGGGTGGTAATGGTTCATTTCTTTGAATATCTAAAAGAAGGTAAGCGCTATAAGCTAGAGAGTTTCTTCTCCCTCGAAGGAGAAAGTAGCACCTATACTGCTATGTCAAAAACGGTGGGTATGCCTATAGCATATGCAGTTGAAATGATACTAGCTAATCAAATAAAGCAAAGAGGGGTATTCATGCCACGTTCTAAAGAGATTTATATACCCTTATTGAAAAAACTAGAAGGTATTGGAATTGAATTTAAAGAAACGATTAAAGAAATTTAATTCAGAATGAAAAAATCTAATTTACTTTTGCTATATGAGAAATGAAGATTTTGAAGATCCACTAGAGATAGATCCTGAAGAAGATCTCAAGATGGACAATAAAATCAAGCGACTAGAGCTGGAGATGAAGGGTGCGAAATTTATTGAGCACAACCCAGATGGTATCACCCTGCCACCTGAGGTAGAAGCACAAATGTTAGATCAGATTTTAGCCTTTGAAAAAATAAAAAATGAGGCTAAAGAAGTAGAAATCTATCAATATCTAGGTAGGCCGAAATTTAAACCAATAGATACACTAAGCTCTGAAGAAATCATACTAGAAAATGCACGTCTTTTGAAACTGATGTCAAAAAAAGGAGTCTTACTAGCCTCGATGGAGGATATAAACGATAGTGTCATGTATAAGTTTATTACAGAAGAATTTTTCTACAAAAAAATGCTGGATGTACCGATTAAAGGTTTTATTAGACACTATATCTATGAGGAATTTCACCCTAACGAAAAGCTAAATGCAGAGAAGACCGCCGAATTTTTTATTCAAGCTTTTATGAACGAGTTGGATCCTATGCCTATTGACGTATTATGCAGAGAAGAAGCGCGTCCATATTTAAAAGATTTTAAAAATTTATATGCCCGCTTTGAGCTAAAAGACTATCAAATCCAAACAACGGATATTAAAAAAATCAAAGGAACTATTACTGCTTACTTGGAGTTTGAGGCTTTTATAGAAAATAGTCTTAGGTCTCATCTTTATCAGGGAGAGGTTAAAATAGAATTACGCAGACGAAAAGGAGGCTGGCAAGTATCGGGAATAGTATTTCCTAAGTTAGGTGCGTAAAGTACCAAGTAATTATTAATATCCGAACATCTGCGACAATAATGGTGGATTTAATAGCGATACGAAAAAATTAGGAATACTGCTTGGAAATTTAATTCCTACTACTACTATGCCAAAAATAGCCCCCGTAAGGTGCGCCAAATGGCCTATATTGTCATAGTTTTTCTTGGACATATAATACGAGTAATATAGGTAAAGAATAGAAAATAAAATAAAAGGCAGAGGAATAATCATGAAAACATAGACTATGCCCCACGGATTGAATAATAATAAAGAAAATAAAGCTGCGGATACAGCCCCACTGGCTCCTATAGCCGCGTAATATGGGTTATTCTTATTCTTAATAAAGTCAGGAATACTAGCTACCGCAATAGCCACCACATAGAAGACTATGATTTCCCAAGGTTTAAACATAGTCTCTAAAAAATCGGCTGTAAAATACAAAGTCAGCATATTGAAAAACAAATGCATTTGATCAGCATGCAAAAACCCTCCGCTTATCCAGCGAATATATTCATTATTCCTTGATATCTTATATGGATTAAACTGATACTTTTCAAAAAAAGAGCTATTAGAAAACCCAGTAAGAGAGAGCACGCAGGTGACGATAATGATAAGGAAAACCATAGAGATTATTTAGAGTATATGACAAAAATAACGAATTGTTTTAGAGTGTTACGAATTCAATTCTCGAATTGAATTTTCCATTTATCCCAAATTAGGCGAAAGATTTATACGGAGTATAAAGATAGCGCTTTAGTTGGGGTTAATCCCGCATACTGAATGTTTCAATCAATTTTTCAAATGATTGAAATCCCGCACGTGCGGGATTGCGATTAATCATTTTCAATGATTAATTTGGGCTTATCTTTGCCGTATGATTTATATCACTCGAAAAGAACATTTTAATGCTGCTCATAAGTTAAACTGCCTTCAATGGTCTGAGGCTGAAAATGAGAAAGAATTTGGCAAATGTGCCAATCCAAACTGGCATGGACATAATTACGATCTATGGGTAACAGTAAAAGGCGAACCTGACCCTAATACTGGGTTTATCATTAACACACAATTATTGAGCAAGATAGTCAAAGAAGTCATTATCGACAAACTAGACCATAGAAATTTAAATCTCGATTTGGATTTAAGCGGATTACAACCCTCCTCAGAGAATTTAGCTATCTGGATATGGAATACACTGAAGACACATATCCCTGCAGGAGAATTGCATTGTATTAAATTACAGGAAACGGAGAATATATACGTAGAGTATTTCGGTTAAAGTTAAAAAAATCCTTTCACGATAGTGTTATATCAATAGTCATTTAAAATACCTTGAACGACAAGCCAATAATTTTACAACCTAGTCGGTTCTTATGTTTATAGTCTAATCCATCATAGAAATAAAGTTTATTGCACCTCTATCTCATCTATAAAAATATAGGCATCCCCCCCTTTACCTGGATGCCATTCAGGAATCTTTCCATAGTTTTTTGCCCAGACTTTAATATACTTAGCACGTTTTCCTATGAGGTGCGACCATAATTTAGTACTCGCTTTCTCATCATCTTTTCCTACAGTCATTTTTTCTTTCACTACCTCAGTAAAATTCTTTCCATCACTAGAAATAGATATCACATACTCCATAGGAAAGAAAATCCATGGCTTCTGATCTTGAAGAAAGGATGTCGCTACTTTCTTAATTTCCCTTTCATTATTTAAGGTAATGACCGCTTCAAAATCCTGTCCCTGATATCCATGCCAATCTCCTTTTCTCCATACTTCCGTGCCACGTATGCCGTCTATGAGTGCCATATCCCCACCTGCATGGTATTCCGCCTTGTACTTTGATTTTATCTGTATCATTCTGTCGCTCGGCAGTCTGTAAAAACTTGCATACTCCGATTTCGTTTTCTTTCCATTATACACACTATAGAATTCAATATGTACATTGGTATCAATTAGAAGAGAGTCTTTGAAACCTTTGGCTGCTCCTTCGTTTATATGATATACGATAGAATCTCCTCCTCCGAATTTTATCCATTGCTTAGTTTTAAAAATCTTGGAACATGGATATATAAATGGTTGACGCTGTAATTCCATTTCATATTCTGGCAGCACCAGCTCTTGCCCTTTTAGATTATAAAATTCAAATGAGTCCTGTTTCTTCCGAGTGATCGTCCACATATCCGCTTTGATCTTTACGCTATCGAATAAGCCATCTACCGATACCATTCGCTTATCTCCCGGGCAGACAGGATACATGCCTAAACTAGCTAATACATACCATGCGCTCATTTGGCCGCAATCTTCATTTCCTATGAGACCATCTGGTGCATTTTTATAGAAACTATCCCGTATGAATTTGACTATTCTGTTTCGTTTCGTTTTATTTTTATAGAGGAATGCTATGTGATGACTTGGTTCATTTCCATGCGCATATTGACCAATTAGACCCGTGATATCTGCTTGCTCCCTCCCTTCGGTCTTCGATTTAGCTGCAAATAATTGATCTAATTTTTTATCCAGAGCATCTTCTCCGCCCAATACAGACTTAAAATGATTTAAATCATGCGGCACATAAAAACTATATTGATAACTATTAGCCTCTGTAAAATGGTTATCCACCATATAGGGAGAAAAGGGAGTCAACAGTGTTCCGTTCAAACGAGGTCGCATAAACCCAGTGGTAGGATCGAATACATTGATCCAGTTTCGAGATCGCTTAGTAAACTCATCCATAGCCACCTCTGCATTGAGTTTTTTAGCCATTTGGGCTATACACCAATCATTGTATGCATATTCTAAGGTTTTACTCACACTCTCCGCATCATCGTCTGCTCTAACATATCCATGTTTAATATAGGATTTCATAGATGGACTAGTGGTATCTCGTCCTGTGGCTAGCATCATTTTAAACGCATCTCCTGCGTGAAACGATACAATGCCTTTATTATAAGTATCCCACATCACACTGACAGCATGATAGCCAATCATACAATTGGTCTCATTACCCCATAATTCCCATACAGGGAGTTTCTTCACCTGCTCATACTGCTTCATAAATGAAACGACAAAGTCATTGGTCTTTTTTCTTTCTAGAAAAGAAAGCAAAGGGTGAAGGGCTCTATAGGTATCCCATAGCGAGAAAACAGTGTAGTACTCAAACTCATTTTCAGTATCATATACTTCATCATCTCTACCGCGATATCGTCCGTCCACATCATTAAAAATACTAGGGTGAATCATGCAATGATACAAGGCTGTATAAAAATTAGTTCGCTCAGTCGAGGTGCCACCGAATACATTTAATAAACTCATTTTTTTATTCCAAATCGCATTTGCATTGATTTTAAATCTTTCAAAATCAAAATCAGGCATTTCCTTATCTAGATTGAGTCGAGCACCCTCCTCGTCTACACCAGATATGGCAGTTTTGATATGTAATTCTTGATTCTTCTCCACGTCGAATTCCAGAATAAGATACTCATCACCTCTCAAACCTTTCATCACCTGATTAGAAGTAGGCAATTTATCTAAATGAAAGAAATAGTATAGTTTTTGTCTCTCCGCCCATGCTTTGCTTATTCGCATGCCTTTATAAGTGATAATATCTAGCTCTTGAATGCTTCCTTGCAGCAGTTCATCACGATGTTTCAAATTGAAAATGACTTTAGCCTTACCTTTGCGCGGAAATGTATATTTCTGGATGCCAGCCCTAAGGGTAGATGTCAGTTCTACCTTGACTCCATTATTCAATAATACAGAATAATAACCCGCCTTGGCTTGTTCGTTTTTATGAGAAAACTTAACTCCTCTTGCTATTAGGCTATCCACAGGCAGATTATCGTCAACATCTTTACCGAAATAGGGCATAAAAGCTATATCTCCATAATCACTGCAACCTGTTCCACTCAGATGCGTATGACTAAATCCATAAATAGTATTATCTGAATAATGATAGCCACTGCACCCATCCCAGCTACCATCTATGCGTGTGTCTGGACTAAGCTGGACCATAGCGAATGGCAATGTGACTCCCGGAAATGTATGTCCGTGGCCACCTGTGCCTATAAAAGGATTGATATATTGAGTAAGATTCTGTCCATATAATGAACTGAAAGATAAAATAACTAGATAAAAAATTTGCTTCATTATTATTAAAATAAATATCGACTGAAACCTAAAATCAAAGTTAGTGGATTAAAATCATATTCTCTGATTTTGATTTAATGACAAACAATGATTTGACAATTACTATAATATCTAAGGTTCAATAGAATAAGAGACCATTATTAAAGAGGAATAGAAAAAATAAATTCTAATATTTTTTTACTATTTACAATTTACACATAACTGCTCTTATCTTCGCCTCCTTCCAGCTTTTATAATCACCTGCTAGAATATGTGCTCTAGCTTCGCGCACGAGGTCTAGATAAAAACTCAAATTATTGATCGACGCTATCTGCATAGCGAGAAGCTCTTCGCATTTGAATAAATGCCTTAGGTAGGATTTCGATGTAGATTGAATCAGTGGGTTCGATGACAAACTATCTACAGCAGATAAATCGAATTCCCATTTCCTACTCTTCGCATGTAAAATACCTTGATGAGTAAATAAATAACCATGTCTTGCATTTCGGGTAGGCATAACGCAGTCGAACATATCGATCCCTCTATCAATGGCCTCTAGGATATTCTCTGGAGTACCTACCCCCATCAAATAACGTGGTGCTGAAACTGGCAGTATGTCATTGACAACCTCTATCATGGCATACATTTCTTCAGCAGGTTCGCCTACTGCTAATCCACCTATTGCATTACCTGTGGCTCCCTTATCTGCAATATATTTCGCAGACTCTATTCGGAGATCTTTATATACACTCCCCTGCACTATTGGGAATAAATGTTGAGCATATCCGTAATTTCCTTCTCCCTTCTTCATATGAGCTAAGCACCTATCTAGCCACCTATGCGTCAATCCAAGAGAATTTTTGGCATAAGTATAGTCACATGGATAAGGAGTACATTCATCAAAGGCCATGATAATATCCGCCCCAATGGCACGCTGAATATCTATAACACCTTCGGGAGTGAACAAATGGTAGCTTCCATCTATATGAGATGCGAACTTGACTCCTTCTTCCGTTATTTTACGACGATGCGCTAAAGAATATACCTGAAACCCTCCACTATCCGTAAGCATAGGTTTATTCCATCCAGTAAATTTTTGTAATCCTCCCGCATTTTTTAATACCTCAATGCCAGGTCTCAGATAAAGATGGTAGGTATTTCCTAGGATGATATCTGCTTTAATATCTTCCTTCAATTCTGAGAAATGCACTGCCTTGACTGTAGCTTGGGTACCAACAGGCATGAATATAGGGGTCTGTATCTCGCCATGAGCTGTTTGAATAAGACCGGCTCGGGCATTTGAATCTTTAGAATAACCAACTAATGAAAAAAATGACATAGGCGTCGAGACTATCGCACGATTAATGTCTCTGACACTAATTCTGTCGTAGCGTCTCCATGTAGTTCTTTTAATAAAGAAGCGACTTCATCGTCATTAAAATTACAGAACCATCTGTCCGCGCGAGCTTCTATTGATGGGAGACCTTTACCTCGAATGGTATCACAAATAATGACACTTGGCTTCTCATTATGAAAAGGCAAGGCTGAAAAAGTATCATGGAGTGCATTAAAATCATGACCGTCTATGCGTCTCACTTCAGCACCGAAAGCAGTAAATTTATCCGCAAAAGGCTCCAATGGAATCAAATCTTCTGTGGCCATATTAGCCTGAAAGTGATTTCTATCTACTACAATAGTCAAATTATTGATCTTTTTAGCACTAGCTACTAGCATGGCTTCCCATACAGAACCCTCATCGCATTCTCCATCACCTACTATGCAGATGACTTTATTCGATTGCTTTTTCATTTTACAATCATAGGCTACACCTAAAGCTACAGATGGAAGATGACCGAGTGAACCTGAATGGAATTCTATACCATCTACTTTCCTATTTGGGTGCCAGTAGATGTCATCATTAGATTTTAAGTGATTATTTATTAGTCGATCTCTAGTCATCCAGCCTTTTTCTACAAACATGCCATAGAGTGCTGGCACATCATGCCCTTTGGATAGAAAAAGATAATCTCGCTGTGGGTCTTTAAAATTATGAGGTCCAATATGGAGATAATCATGATATAAATAGACAAGAATATCTGCACAAGACAAGGACGCTCCCGTGAAGCAGCCTCCATGGGTGCTCATATTGACGATATGCTCCCTTACATTAAGAGCTATCTTCTCTAATTCATTTTTCTTTTCTGCAGCTAGCATACGTTTAGTTTAAAATCCAAATAATACTTTACTATCTATCTCCTCTAAATGTCCAAAACTTTTTATGTCTTCAAACTTTAATTTTGATTTATCTCCCATAATTGCAGTGGTATATACTTTATTGGCTATTTTTAAGTCAAACTCCTTTGAGAAACTTGCCAGTGTAGCATTCTTTATGGACTCTAGAACTTCTTTTCTGTAATCATAGTCTATATTCAATCTTTTCATATTTAAGAATGACCAGTATATATTATCTCTTACGATTCTATCCGATGATATTTGCTTCATAACACTTTCTCTAGCATTATTAAATTGAATTTCTACATTCGGAGCTTTGCTCTTTAATTTTTTAAACTCATTGGCAGCTGTAGCCATTTTATCGGCTTGGGTACCGATAAAAGACTGTAAGAAAAAGGTCTCTCCTTTGACACTTGGAGGCGCGTAAAATGAATATGCAGAGTATGCTAATGCCTTCTGCTCTCTTAACTCCTGAAAGACGATGGAGGACAAGCCACTTCCGAAGAAATCATTATATAAATTAGAAAAAGGCAAATTAGCTTTAGTAAATACTTCAGACTTATGTAAGAACATTATTTGAGCTTGTACCATGTTAGCATAGTTATAAAGGAAAACTTTATCATAGTCATTTGTTAGTATTTCAAAACTGGCTAGCTTCGCAGGTGGTGCCATATACTTAGCATCCATCATACTATAAGATCGAGGTAAATTGATTAAGGCATTCTTTTCATCCTTGCCATAATAAAATATGTTATGCTGAAATTTTACTAGATTATTTAAGTAATTGACTACCTGAGAAGGCAATAAAGCATTCAATTCCTCATTAGTTAGGACTGTATTAAACGGATTCTGAGGGCCATATTTAGAATAATTAACTAAAGCCTGAAAACAAGCACCTTTATTAATTTTTGCATTGCCTCTTTCTTTGAGATTATTTTCTATCAAGCTCTTCCATGCAACTTCATCCACTTTGGTAGTAGAAAGATTATCATAAAGAAGGGCGATGCCAGCTTTCATATTCTGCTCTAGTCCTGCCAAAGTGATAATGGTTTTATCTCTCTGTACACTAGATGATATTTCTAATCCGTTTTTATATAGTTCTTTTTTCAATTGCTCGTTAGACAAGGTGTTGGTACCTAAGAAATTTAAATATGAAGTCGCTAATCCTAGCAATTTAGAATGGTCTTTACCAAAAGGCAAAACAATACAGTATTTTGCAAAATTATTCTCGTCATTTTTCACAAAACTGAATTCTATATCTCCTTTTAGCTTTTGGGTTTTAATAGCTGTTTTGTAATCTACAAAAAGTGGTTCTATATTTGGACTTTTGGCACTCGTTATATCTTTATAAAAGTTAGAGCTATTATCTCTGTTCATAACTACTGGTGTTATCTGCGGCTTATCTACCTTTAGATTAGTTGATTCGCCTTTGCGCTTGTATGATACTGCATAGTTATCTGTTCTATAATATTTATTCGCGAAATCCATTAGATCCTTCTTAGTAAATTTTCGCATATCGCTGATTTGCGAAACAAAATTTTCCCAAGGAATATTTTCTGTAAATGAACTAACAAAAGCATTGGCTCTGGCTGCGTTACTCTCGTATCCTTTTATGGTTTTAAGTTCTAAATCATTAATAGACGCCTGAATTAACCATTCGTCAAATTCTCCCTTTTTAAACTTCTCCAGTTGCTCTAGAAGTATGTCTCTTACTTCTTCTAAAGTCTGGCCTTCCTTTGGTTTGCCATTGAGCATGTATACGCTGATATCATGCATAGTGCTTACAAAAGAACTAGCCGATAATGTTCTCTGTTTTTGTACTACATTCAAATCTATAATTCCAGCTACACCATTAGCCATGATCATATCAATTACCGAAGCTTTCAATTGTTCCTTATCACTCGGCGGTGGTATCCTATATCCTATGTATAGAAATTCTTCTTGCGGTCCAAAATTTTCAATCGTTATAGGTTTAGTGATTGCAGGTAGCTCCGCCATTTTGAAAGGTTCTATATCCTTTGGTTGCCATCCACCGAAATATTTATCGATAAGAGCAACCGTTTTTTCTGGATCTAAATCACCCGACAAACAAATAGCGACATTATTCGGTACATAATATTTCTCGAAATACTTTCTGATATTTATCATGGAAGGATTTTTCAAGTGTTCTCCCTCCCCTATTGTAGTTTGTGTACCGTAAGGATGATTTGGCAATAAAGCTTTCAATAGATTAGCATAAGCCCATCTTCCGTCATTATCTTGACTAATATTGAACTCTTCATATACCGCTTCTAATTCTGTATGAAATAGACGCATTACTAGGTGGTTAAATCTCTCACTCTCTAGCTTGAGCCACTTTTCTAATTCGTTGCTAGGTATGATATTCTGGTAGACAGTCTGATCAGTACTAGTATAAGCATTGGTGTTCTGAGCTCCTAAAGAAGTTACAATCTTGTCATATTCGTTTGGCACAGCTAGTTTAGAAGCTTCGTAGCTCATACTATCAATTTGCTTATATATAGCTTTTTTGACTTCAGGATTTTTTTCTGCCTTGTGTTTTTCATATAAATCAGAGATTTGACTGAGGAGACCTTTTTCTCTGTCCCAATCCGTGGTGCCTAGGTTCGGAGTGCCTTTAAACATTAGGTGTTCAAGGTAATGAGCTAGACCGGTATTGTCACTTGGATCAAATTTAGACCCCGCTTTAACAGCTATGTATGTTTGGATTTTAGGCTCTGTCTTATTTACAGTCATATAAATCTTCAGTCCATTCTTAAGAGTATGTATTTTAGCATTTAACATGTCATTGGGAACTTCTGTAAACTGAGCATTCATGCTTGTAGTGATAATCATAAGTGATAAAAAAATGTATTTCATTCTATGTAGTTTTAGTTAATATGAGCAAATTTTGTTTTACAAATATGTCTAACAAGCAAAAATAGAATTAAAATCCAAATTGAAACGTATAAGAATTGGTAAATTGGTCAAAAAAAATTACCAATACCAATTCTAGCAGGGTATTATACCAAAGTTAACGAGCTGTTATCTTACTTTAATTGATGGTGTAAGTTCTTGTTTAAAAATGCTAATATTCATCTAAGACACGGATAGATAAAGAACTAATCATTTGAATTTCTGTTCATAATGATAATTTTATAGCCTATTTAAACTTGTTTGCATTAAATTTGCCCACCAAAAAATAAAAGTGTGAAGATCCATAAAGAAGGATACGGACTTATTTTTATAGTTTTCTTTTTTGCTTTGGCTATGACCACCTTATGGTATTTGTACTACCCTAAGGACAAATGGGCATTGACAGTCAGCATATTATCTATAATCATTTGTCTTTTTATTATTTCATTTTTCAGAAATCCTAAGCGTTATATTCCGATAGGAGACGACAGTATTATCTGCCCGGCCGATGGGAAAGTGGTAGTCATAGAAGATGTCATGGAAACAGAGTATTTCAATGAAATGCGAAAACAAGTTTCTGTCTTCATGTCTCCTGCTAATGTGCACGTCAATAGGAGTCCTATAGACGGCGAAGTCAAATATTTCAAATATCACCCTGGCAAATACCTAGTAGCCTGGCACCCGAAATCTAGTACAGATAATGAGCGCACAAGTATGGTAATAGAAAATGAGTCCTTTTCAGTTCTCGTTAGACAGATAGCAGGAAAATTAGCGAGGCGCATCGTTTATTATGTAGAAGAAGGCGACGAAATAGAGCGAGGTGAGGAGTTTGGATTTATCAAATTTGGTTCAAGAATAGACCTTTTTCTTCCGTTGAATACTCAGATAAATGTAGAATTGAATCAAAAGGTAAGAGGCGGAGAAACCATAATTGGTGTTATCCCCGTTTAAGTTTATTTAAATGTCGACATTTAAACTTATTTAGTTAAATTTGCGTCTATATAAGTATATCTCTAAACAATTAAATATAATAAAAATGAAAAAAGTACTTTTAACAATAGCAGTATTATTTACAGCTGCTTCTATTTCCCTAGCTAGTGGTGAAGAGAAAAAATCTTGTTGCAAAAAAGGTGAGAAAAAAGCTTGTGCTGCTTCTAAAGATGAGAAGTCTTGCTCAAAAGCTAAAGCTTGTTGTAAGAAAAAAGGTTCTTCTGAGGCTGCAGTTGCAGCTCCAGTTCAGGAAACTCCAGCTAAATAATAAATTTTTTAGTTTAAGTTCAATGCTAACCTTCGGGTTAGCATTTTTTTATCTAGTATCCAAGATTTCATAGCCCGGATAGTCTTTTTCCAAAAGAATAAATGCATCCGCTGCTATAGTTTTGAATTCATGCATATCCGCAAATTTAAAACTTATCCTATGCCCTCCTTTATCATAGAGTTTAGCTCCTAGTATATGATGTTTCTTAACATCAAGTGTCAGATCTACCTTGAAAAAATTGGAATTTTTATTTAAAGGGACCAGTTCCAAAACGATTTGTTGACTGTGCAGAGGTTCTTTCACCCTATATTTAAATAGACGAGAGTAATTCTTTATTATATCGATAGGGATCTCTGCCTTAGATTGTTTTGGCTTGGAATATTTACTTATATTGATCTCCTTTTCCCCCTTATTGATAGTCCATTGTGTCTTTCCATCATTTATAGTCTTCGTATCTGGTAAATCTAGAATAAATCGATCTCCACTGCCTGCGTAGCTCCCTTGATAAGTTTGCTTTTTCTGATCTGCATCTATAATTTCTGTAGTAAAATTGAGTTTATAGCCTTTCAAAGTTTGGAGTTTGGTGTTGACCAGCTTTAAATATTTTTCAGCCTCGGGGTCATTATTCGCACTAGGCTGTCCTGATCTAGGCTGAGATTGAATCACTTGTGTGAAGCAAATGCTGATAATTAGCAGCACGAAGAGTTTTAAACTCGTTATTCTAGTGAATGGAATTAGATACATGGTGTAAAACTATGGTTTTCTTTGCTATTTTAAGACTAAAATTAAGTGACTCCGTTTAATTCAGAAGTGAAAACCAAAATAGCCCAAGCAAAGTTTCCAGAAAAAATACTCTTTATTTTGATTTTCAATATTTACATCTATTGGCATAATGTATGAAGAACCTTTCTTGCGAACAGATGAAGTATGCAGGAATAAGTTAGGAAAACTATAAAATAAAAAAATTAATGTACATTTGTCCATAAACAGATTATATTGAAAGTACTGGGCATTATACCTGCGCGTTATGGTTCTTCTAGATTAGAAGGCAAACCTCTGCTAGAAATAAATAACCAGTCCATGATAAGAAGGGTATACGAAAGAGCCCTTCAATCTGGCGCCCTTCACTACTGCATAGTCGCTACGGATCATACTAAAATAGCGACAGAATGCGAATTGCACAAGATTCCTTATATCATGACCTCTTCACAACACCTCAATGGCACAGAGCGCTGTGGAGAAGTGCTGACTCATATAGCTGATAACTATGACCTCATAGTCAATATTCAAGGTGACGAGCCTTTTATTCAACCAGAGAGTATCTCAGAAATAGTTCAAATTTTCCATACCTATCCGTTAGCGGAAATTGGTACCCTGATTAAAGAAATAGAGAATATAGATTATCTCTCCAATCCTAGCATAATAAAAGTGACGAAAAGTCAAGGAGATAAAGCTCTTTATTTTTCGAGAACTGCTATTCCCTATTTACGGGATGAACTAAATATACAAGGCTGGTTAACGATGCACAAATACTATAAACACATAGGCATGTATGCATATAAATCTAGTATATTACCCGCACTAACTCAGTGCACTCCTTCCCCTCTTGAAGAGGCCGAAAAATTAGAGCAGCTGCGATGGCTAGAGCACGGCTATAGTATATATGTGGCAGAAACTAAGCACGAATCTAAATCTATAGACACTATAGAAGATTATCAATACATACTATCTAATATCTCAAAATTTATTCATGAATAAAGTCATTATCGCCCCTTCATTATTAGCTGCTGATTTTAGAAATCTGGAACGTGAATTTGAAAAAATAAATTCTAGTGGGGCAGAATGGATACACTTTGATGTCATGGATGGACTGAATGTACCCAATATTTCATTCGGATTTCCGCTATTGGATGCTACCCGAAAACTAACGAATAAGTATATTGATGTGCATCTCATGATAGAAAATCCATCGAAGTATTTTGAAGAATTTAAAAAATATGGAGCGGATGGACTAACGATTCATTTTGAAAACCAACCTAATATTAAAGAGCAATTACAAACGATAAAATCTTTAGGTATGAAGGCAGGATTGGTTATAAACCCAGATACGGACGTGGCGGTTTTAGAACCTTACCTATCTGAATTAGATTTAATTTTGATTATGTCTGTCTTTCCAGGATTTGGTGGCCAAAAATTTATTGATGCCACTTATGATAGAGTTAAACAAGCAAGGAAGCTTATTGAAGATTCTGGAAGATGCATTATTTTACAAGTAGATGGAGGAGTTTCATTAAATAACAGTCATGCACTCATCTGCGCAGGCGCAGATGCATTGGTTTGTGGAAGTGCTTTATTTAAAGAAGATAATTTTGAAGGGTATGTATTAAAATTACAAGACAATATTTAATAATAAATTTTATAATTCTCTGGCATGTATAATAATAAAAAAGTAGTCGTAGTAATGCCTGCGTATAATGCATCTAAGACTATAGAAATGACATTAAACGAAGTGCCAATGCATATCGTAGATGAAGTAATTTTAGTAGATGATGCTAGTAAAGATGATACAAGTGAGGTAGCAAGAAGCTTGGGCATTCACCATGTGATAAAGCATGAACAAAACAAAGGCTATGGTGGCAATCAAAAAACCTGTTATAATAAAGCTTTGGAAATAGGGGCTGACATTGTGGTCATGGTTCACCCTGATTATCAATATACTCCTAAATTAGTAGAAGCAATGGTGTCTATTATTGGGAATGAATTATATGATGTTGTGTTGGCCTCTAGAATTTTAGGGAAAGGTGCTTTAAAAGGTGGAATGCCAATATATAAATATATAGCTAATAGAATATTGACTTTGATTCAAAATATTGTCATGAACCAGAAACTCTCTGAATATCACACTGGATACAGAGCATTCTCAAAGAAGTCGTTAGGAAGCATAAGTTACAATTTAAATTCCGATGATTTTGTATTCGACAATCAAATGCTTGCCCAGCTTTTTTACAAAGGATTTGAGTGCGGAGAGGTGACTTGCCCTACTAAATATTTCGAAGAAGCTTCTTCTATAAATTTTACAAGGAGTTCAATTTATGGTCTAGGTTGTCTATGGACAGCTTTTCAATATAGATTGAATAAATGGGGGATAATCCGAAGTTCATTTTTGAATTGAAGACAATTTTAAATCGACATTACTTTTTTTATGGATTAATTGCAGCATTTGCAATTTATTTGCTCTATTATAACATTGGTCAAACCCCATTTTGGGATGATGAGGCAATGGTTTCATGGTTCGGGAGGATATTCTCGGATCAGCAAAGCTTTATAGGCTATGATGGATACAATGGATTTATGTATAGGAATGGGGCTCTTTTCAATTATAAAAATCCCCCTTTAGATATTCTTTATTCAGCATTTATCCAAAAATTATTTGGGTCGGGAGAGCTTATGGAACGTAGCATGTTTGCACTATTTTCGGTAGGAAGCTTGGCATTGTTTTTTTTGATAATAGAAAAAACCAATGAGAATGATTTTTGGAAAAAAATTGCATTTATATTCTTTGCACTAAATATAAATTTTTTACTTTTTGGCAATGAATGCAGATATTATCCATTTAGTTATTTCTTCGCTATATTGTTGTATTTTTTGCTTTTAAATTTAGAATTAAAAGCCAGCAAGAATCAAATTTTTATTCAGATTACTATTGCTTTAACTCTGCTTCTTTTTTACCTGGCGCATTATACGCAAGCTTTAGTATGGCTATTATTAACATTGCACTTTGTTTTCTCAAAATTTGAAAAGGCACATTGGTTAGAATTTAGGGTTTTGTTTTCAGCTATTCTATTCATAGTTATCCTCTGCATCTGGCACGGTATATCTATTAATATTTTACAACGTGCTGATCTTGATAATCTCGATAATTTTTTTCTTAAATATGCTAAACTAGCTTATTGGTATATTACTGATTTGCATCGCTTTTGTATACTTAGTTTACTTGGGCTTTTACCATTCTTTTTTTATAAATTCCGAAATCAATTTTTTAGAACTAAAAAAAATAAATTTCTCATTCAGCAAATTCTTTTATTTAGTATTGCAATCATTCTTACTTCTCCGCAAGATACTTCTCGCAGCTCAATGTTTGATGTTCGTTACGTCCAATCTAGTTTGTTCCTATTTGCTATCCTTAATGCTAGTATTTTAGATACATTACTTCAAATTAAATGGTTAAAAAAGTGGCAAATAATTAGTTTGGTTATAGTCTTGACAACTTCAAATCTGCTTTACTATATTCCTTTAGAAAGTCCAATACAGTGGACAACAATAGGATTAATCTATGAAAAAAATACCAATTACAGAACCCCATTTACAGAGGTCAGAGAGTATTTAGATACTATTTCTGATACTAAAATAAAAACTATTGCTAGTATTCCTGAATTCAATAACACTTTACTTTTATCATATTTTTCACAGCGTTTTAAAATAAGTAATTCAATAATTAGTAATGTCAATGTATCCGATGCAATCATACGCCATTATAATCTAGAAAATAGCTATGTAAGTAACATTCCTGATCTCGTGATTCTCTATGGTAGAAATGAAAAGGCTGAAAAAATTTACAATATAAGCCTTAAAAATTATTCAAAAATAGACACTATTAGAACTTTTGCAAATGGCGGAATGGATTTCTCTAGACCAGAGGTCGCATGGCACTCTTTCCAATCTAATCACTCATATAATATCAATAAAGAAGCTATTTATATTTTACGAAAATAAATTGTACTTCAATATACACCAGATCGCTTCAAACCCATCTTTCCAACCTATTTTTTTGCCTTCCTCATACGTTCTGCCATAGTATGAAATCCCTACTTCATAGATTCTAATTTTTGGTATCTTAGAAATTTTAGCGGTGATTTCAGGTTCTAATCCAAAACGCTTTTCTTTTATTTGAATAGATTGAATGATTTCTCGTCTAAACAATTTATAACAAGTTTCCATGTCCGTAAGATTGAGATTCGTAAACATATTAGAAATAAATGTTAGAAATTGATTTCCAATCGAATGCCAGAAAAATAGTATACGATGCGGATTTCCTCCTATAAATCTGCTTCCATACACTACATCTGCAAATCCATCTAAAATTGGTTTAAGCAAAATGGAATATTCATTTGGGTCATACTCCAAATCTGCATCTTGGATGATAACAAAATTCCCAGTAGCCTTGTGAATTCCGGTATTGATAGCTGCACCTTTACCCTGATTTACTTCATGTTTGAAATATTGAATATTCAGGTCTTGATTAGCATTTACATATCTATTTATATTATCTTCTGTGTCATCGCGACTACAGTCATTGACAATAATGATTTCTTTTTCTATATCAATGAGATTGGATTGTTTAATTTTGTCTAATATCAGATGTATAGTTTTGCCTTCGTTATAGGCGGGCAGGATTATAGATAGTTTTTTCATATGTTAAAAGTACCACATTTAAGTAAAAGTTGACGATTTTTTGTTACTTCAATGATTCAGATTAATCCAAAAAATATAGCATTATTTTGTATCACTATCGGAAGCTTCCTTAGACTAGCTTTTCCATATGATATAGAGTTTAAATATGATCAGAAGCTTATGCTTGATTGGATAATCGAGTTTTGGAATGTAGGGCATTTTAGATCTATTGGTATGATGAGCGGCGGAAATGTCCCTAACTTTGGATTTGGAGTATGGCTTTTCTATATCATAGGATGGTTCAATCAGACTCCAGTAGGGTTAACAATGTTAGTCGCCCTAATTAACGTTTTTTCGCTACTATTTCTTTTTCATTTTATCAATCGAAAAATTGGTTCGGAAGAAAAGGACATTTGGTACTGGGCGCTTAGTCTCTTATCTATTTCCATTTTACCTATAATCCTATCAAGAAATATTTGGATTCAATCCATACTGCCTCCTTTTAGCTTTATGATTTGGTATTTATATTGGTCGAATCTGTCAAAATTTATAACTGCATTTCTACTAGCATTTCTTTTGGTTTTGATAGGGCAGATTCACTTATCAGGAATATTTTTATGTTTCATTTTTTCGCTTTTTTTATTTTGGCTACACCTGAAAGAATCAATAAACCTCAATATAAAGGCATATGTTTTAGGAGGTGCAATAGGAGGATTGCCTATGATTCCATTGATTTTACATTTAATCAATTCGGAAAGCATGTCGCCAGCATCCAATTTCAATAATATGAAGGATGTCCGTTTTCTCTGGTTTCATATTTTTGATGGATTGGGCTTAGACATATTCTACACCTTAGAAGCAGATACATTTTTATTTTTTAAATATCCAATTATTAATTCTTGCTTCACTTATGTGAATGGAATATTATATGCAGCGATTATAGTTATTTCTATTCTGGGAATCTTTTATACAGTCCGATATACTGTGCAGAATAAAATGACGGAATTGTTCTCTAGACTGCACACTAATAAAACATTTCAGTTTATTTTTATATCGTTTCTATTGTATGCACTTTTATATTTATTAAGAGTTAGAATATATTCCCATTACTTGATAATTACGTATCCATTTATTCAGTTGTTAGCGGTCTATCTTCTCCAAAGAAAAAAAGCACTAATCTATGGATTGATTCTTTTCAATCTTTTTCTTTCAGTTCAGTTTATGTTTTTCATACATAATACTGGTGGTACTGATAGTTCCTATTATGGAAAGACCTATCAGAGAATGATCCGAGAACAAATAAAATAGTATGAAATCAAATAGTTCAAATTTTTGGTTATATTTTTTTTATTGTATTGCAGCTTTTATTGCATTTTGGTATTGGCATGTAGATGAGCATTATCAAATTTTTGAATATGCATCCTATAAACTTGGATACACACTATCTAGTGAATTAGCCTGGGAATTTCATAGTAAAATCCGCTCTGCTATTCTACCTCTCGTTGCTTTTATAGTAAGTAAGTCACTTTTAATTACACCTTTTTTTAATCCATTTTTGGTAGAATCCATTTGTCGAGTTTTAGGAGCATTGTTATTTGTATACATACTTCTCAAGCTTTCAAAAATTATAAAACATGAATTTCAAATAGAAGATACTAATTATGATAAATGGGTAATGCTATTCTGGATTCTACCTATCGTTATGGTTCGTTTTAGCTCCGAATCGATTAGCTCTTCTCTATACTGGCTGGGATTCATCTATTTATATCCTATAACAAAAAATAGATATTGGAAGAGATACTTAATTGTAGGTATAATATGGGGTTTAGCATTCTACATTAGAATACACATCGCTATTCTTATAGGTGTGTTTATTCTTTGGGATCTAATCATTAAAAAACAGAAACTTAGTTACTATTTCCCATTTGGCATTGGCTTTCTAATATCTACTTGTATAGAAATTGCTTCCAATTATTGGTTGTATGGCGATTTGATTTGGAGCCCATATGGATATTTTTATAGTAACGTAATTGACGGTGCAGCTAATAGCTTCGGAATTCAACCGGTGTATTTTTATTTTTCTGAGCTAATAAAAAATTTGATTTACCCGATTGGATTTTTTGTAATAACAGGATTAGTAGCTTTTAGTTTTTCTTACAAAAAATCAATCTTTTCATGGTTCGTATGGATTTTTATCGCAGTTCATAGTATAGTAAGTCATAAAGAATATAGATTTTTGTTTCCAATATTTGTATTGCTCGCACCATTAAGTTATCTTGGACTATACACAATAGATATAAGCTCTAAATTAAAGAATAAGTTATTTACAGTTATCGTATATCTCAATCTAATTTTACTGCCTTCATGTTTCCTAATACATTCTTTTAAGCCATACAATTTTTTAAGACTCTATCCTTATACTGCGAAAGAGAAAAAAATAGCATCTCTGAAACATAATCTATACTCTCTCGATCCTGGCGGACGATTTGACAAAGTAAAAACTAACTTTTGGAAGCATCCTGGATGCGAAATAGTTGTAATCAATACGACTCAGAAATTGGATAGTAACTTTAATTACTTAATATGTGCAGTCGATTATGGTGAGACTATATCTGCAGGTAACAATATTTTTAAAAAAGTTTTTGAAACGATACCCTCTTGTATAATTAGTAAAATACCTCTTAATATTGCAAATACTATTGATAAAGTCTATCTCTACCAAAAAATGGTTGACTAAGACTGGTTACCTGAGATACTATTGCTCCAGCTATCCCAATCACTAATATAGAATAGTAATAATAGCTTGAGTGATTGAAGTGCGCGATATCTTGTATAGTAAAGAAAAATGATAAAAAGAAAAATCCATTTCGCACACTTGAATCACTTATCCAGATAAATATTGGTAGCAATAAGAGTAAGTACCAAGTTAAAAATCGATGCGAATACAGAAATAGGAATGCAAGAAAAATAAAATAAAATACCTCGATCCACTTTATTTTATTCTTATTGCTTTTATACTTCCATAACAGAATACTTAGATAAAAAAGAAATGAAATTTTAACTAATAATTTAACTGTGGGAATCAGTTCAAGGTTTGAGGCAAATATCAAGTTATAGATACTGACAAGGTAATCAGAAAAGTTTCCAGTGGGCCAAAGCTTATCAATAGTGGCTAAAGGAAGCAGTATGAGGTCGAAACTTCCAAAAAGAAGATAAATTGTGGTTAAAGTTAACCCAGCAATTACCATGGTATACATCAAAAAAAGCATAGTTTCTTTTTTTTCAATATTGCGATACCATAAATACCAGATGAATACAGGGAAGAGAAATATAAATGAAATCTTTACTAATACTGCTATTGAAAATAAAAAAATAGCATTGAAATATCTCCCTAAAAACAAAAAATAAAATGCCAAGAATATAAAAAACAATCCAACTATTTCAGTATGGGTTTGACCTAAAGCTTGGATTGTCCATAATGGATTCAAAAAAATGAAATTTAAATTATTGCTTTCTATTGTTTTTATTCTATTGTACAAGTATAAAACCATGCTAATAATAATTGCAATAAAAAACTTAAGACATAAAATATTCAATAAAATATTCGTTGAAACTATACTTAATTTTGCTAAAATCAAACAGATAACACCGTATACATTAGGAGTTGTTTTGTACAACTCACTGATATATGAATAAAACGAAGAGTCTTTTGAAATCAAATTTCTATAAACATCATCATTGTATTGAAAGTTATCTGCATATGCCATCCAGCTAAATATATCATTAGAGATACAAGGCAACATAAAAATTGCAACAATATTTATAACCATAGCTTTTCTAAATTGAAATTGACTATTCAATTCTAAATGGTAAAAAGCCAAGAAGTGACCTAAAGTAAAGACTGTAAATAAGATTGAGATAACAATCCCAAAGGGACTATCCATAACTACTTCATCTACTTGAAGTTTACCTGACAATAAATATCGACTCCATGATAAAACAACTAGAATACAAAAAGACCATAGATGCAATTTGCTTGCATTGTTTTTAATTAATTTCATCCACCACATACTCCGGCCTATTCTTTATCTCATCAAAAATATTGCCAATATAGGCTCCCAGCACACCCATAGAAAGCATTTGAATGCCTCCGAAGAAAATGATAGATCCAAAAATCGACATCCAGCCTATTTCAAATGTATCTGGATAAAATATCCACTTTATAAACTGAGCAATAAAAAATAAAACACTTAATGCGACCAATGTTAAACCAAGATTTGTAGCTAAGGTTAGTGGCTTTTTGGAGAAATACAACAAGCCACGCATCGCAAATTGGATCATTTTAGATATAGGGTAATGAGTCTCCCCTGCAAATCTCTCCTCGCGGTTATATTCTATCGGGACTTGCTTAAATCCTATCCACGTAATGATACCCCGTATATACTTTTGACGTTCTTCGATATTATTAAATACATTCGCTACTTTTCTATCTATGAGTCTAAAATCTCCAGTATCTAGTGGTAGCTGCGTCTCTGACATCGAATTTATCAATCGATAATAATATTTTGCAGTCATTTTCTTAAACCAAGATTCTCCCATTCTAGACTTGCGCACAGCATATACTACATTTGCGTTTTCTTCTTGTGCCTTCTTCACCATGTCGGGAATAAGTGCTGGAGGGTCTTGAAGGTCCGCATCTATGATAATAATATAGTCTCCTGTAGCATACTTAATTCCTGCAGAAACTGCCGGCTGATGACCAAAATTACGAGAAAAATGAACAGATTTCACTTTGGGGAAATTCTGCTTAAATGTAAGCAGTAATTCTCGCGTTCTATCTTTACTGCCATCGTTTACATAGACAATTTCATAATCTGTGAATTGTCCACCGAGTACTGAGTTCAACTGGGCATTGGTCTCTTCGATGACAGACTCCTCGTTATAACAGGGTACTACTACACTTACTCTCATGCATGTAGGTTTTTAATTAAAGGCTTGATCTATGTCTGCTATGAGATCTAATGGATTTTCTACACCTATAGAAAATCGTATCAATTTATCTGTGACATTAATTTTTGCTTTGATATCATCTGGTACACCCGCATGCGTCATAGTATAAGGATGCTGAATCAAACTCTCTGTACTTCCTAGGCTCACTGCTAGCTTGATCAATTTCAGTTTATTCAAGAATTTAAAGCACTCTGCTTCACCACCTTTGACATCAAAAGATATCATAGCACCTGGTTCCGAACACTGTGCCTTATATAATCTCTCCTGCTCTGCATCTTCAAACTGATCGAAATAATACACTCTTTCTATCTTAGGATGATTTCGCAAATACTTAGCTAATACTTTCGCATTTTCACATTGCTTATCCATCCTCAGCTTTAGAGTCTCTAGACTTCTCGTCAATAACCAAGCCGTGTGAGGACCACTCATTCCACCTAGATTATTTCTCATTTTTTTGATACGGGCTATATGCTCCTTACTCCCCATACATGCACCTGCTACTATATCACTGTGGCCACCTAAATATTTGGTAGCACTATAGACACATATATCTGCGCCCATAGGTATGGGGTGCTGCCAGATAGGGCCCATATACGTATTGTCAGCGACCACTAATACCTTTTTGTCGGCAGTAGATAACTTTTTGGCTATAGACACACACATGGCTATATCTATTAGCACATTATTTGGGTTAGCGGGAGTCTCTACGAATATCACAGAAATTTTATCTTTAATTCCCGCCGCCTCAATAGCGCGTAATATATCCTCTTCTTTATCTCCTGGCATGAAGCCATGCGAGCCTATGTGATACCGTGATAAAATAGCTTTGATAAACGTGTCCGAACCTCCATAAAGTGGATTGGAATGTATAACAACATCCCCCGGGCGCATAAACTCAAGCATCACCGTAGAGATAGCCGCCATACCACTTTCAAATACACAAGCATCTTCTGCGCCTTTTTCGTATACTGCTAATCTTCCTTCTACAATCTCCAAATTTGGATTATTAAATCGACTATAAACTAATCCATTCGTCTTACCTGGCTCCAAGGCCTTCTTGCCAGTAATAACTTCAAAAAACCGCTTACCCTCCTCGGCAGATTTGAATACAAAGGTACTAGTCTGAAAAATAGGTGTTTTGACACTACCTTCTGACCACTCCGGGTTATAACCCAGCGTCATCATTAAACTCTCTGGGTGCACATTTTTTTCGCTCATTACATTATTTTATATGATGAAGCAAAAATAAAATAAAAGCTATATTTGTTCTGGTAAATCGTCTATATATGAATTTTATTATTAAATTTCTAATACTAACAGCTGTTCTGAGCCTTTTTGTAGTCTTTTATAATAATGGACAATATATAAGTGTCACTAATCCTAATGACTTTAAGTCTATAGTCGTTTTTCTCGCAGCCCTTGTCATTTTGAATACTTTCGTTAAACCTATTTTAAAATTATTTACTTTTCCGTTAAACTGTTTGACATTCGGCCTATTCTCTTTTGTCGTTAATTTCATTATTGTTTATTTTGCAGATGAATTAGTCGATTCATTTGAATTCACCAATTGGAAATACACATTTGCATTCAGCATTCTTTTTGCATTAACCAGTTCTATTATCGACTATTTCTTGAAAGATAAAGACTAAAATATATTACAAGATGAAACTAAAGCACCTATATGTCGTAGCCGCCGCTATTTTATTGTGGACACTGCATAGCAGCAATTCTTCTGGAGCCGGAAGCTCCAATTTTAATTGCAACAATTGTCATAGCGGCTCTAGCACCACTACTACCATAGACAGCGTCATACTGAGAGATGTGGCCAATCTAGATAAAATGGTTAAATATTCTCCTGCCACCCCTTATATTATCACCATTTATGGCTCTAATTCTGGCACATTGAATCGATTTGGATTTCAGATGAGCCATGGAGGAAAGGGTAGTTTTTCAAATCCTTCGGCAGATTGCCAATTATCTGGAAATATATGGGAACACAAGCAGAAAATATCAGGCACTTCAGGTAAATTTCAAGTTTCAGCACGCTGGAATGCTCCTGCCAAGGGTAGCGGAACCGTAACGCTAGAGGCCTACCTCAATGCCGTCAATAATGACAATGGAACCTCTGGCGACAAACCTAGCAGTAAATTTACCTACAGCTTTGATGAATTGACTACTTCTGATCTAGCTCAAGTGGAGATTAGGATTATAAGTCCCTCTGTCTTAGACGATAAAAATCCCAATGAGGTACTTACCTTTAAAGCATTTCCTACTAATGGTGGCTCCACACCAGAATATCAATGGAAGGTCAATAGCAAAAACATAGGCTCTAAAGGCTTTGAAGATACCTATATATCTTCTACCTTACGAAATAATGACACAGTCACCTGTTGGATGTATTCCAATCAGTTTGGAGCTTTGCCTAATCCTGCCATTTCTAATAAAATTATTCGAGATGTTCGCAATTCTCCCACCACAGGAAGTATATCAAAAACGAACAAAGATCTTCCGCAATTAACTTCGGTTCAGAATAAATTATTTAAACTTCTAAATGTCAACGATATAGCCAATATAGAAGTATACAGTCTACATGGCACTAAGCGAATAAACACGAAGCATTTTCCAAATGAAATCATTGATTTATCAACGCTGTCAAAAGGGATTTATATAGTTAAAATACAGATAAACCATACAATATATTCTCAAAAAATAGCAGTGGACTAAAAAACTCATTGAAATTCAAAAAATAAGTACTATATTTGCACCCTCATAAAAAGAAAAAGTAAAATTTAAAGTAATATGGCTTTAACATCAGAAAGAATAAAAGAATTAGCACTAGAGCATGGTGGTGCAGAAACTAACACAGGAAAATCAGAAGTACAAGTAGCAATGCTTACCGAGCGTATATCCAGTATGACTGAGCACCTTAGAGGTCAGAAAAATGACAAAAACACAATGCTTTCACTCGTGAAGCTGGTAGGACAAAGAAAGAAATTACTTAACTATATAGCTAAATCTGATATCAATAGATACAGAGAGATTATAGCTAAATTGAAATTAAGAAGATAATTCAAGCTATTCAGGTATTGAATTGATTTATAAGCCGATAAGTTAACATTTGTCGGCTTTTTTTGTAAATAATAAAGAAATAAAAAATGAATATAGTTAATAAGAAAATAGTTCATGCCAATGGGCAGGAAATCACCATAGAAACAGGTAAATTAGCCAAGCAAGCACATGGTTCTGTAGTCGTAAGACAAGGAAATACTATGATCATGGCTACCGTAGTTTCAGAATATAAAGCTGGAGAGAATGTAGATTTTCTTCCTTTGACCGTAGATTATAGAGAGCGATTCGCCAGTACAGGAAGATTCCCTGGTGGCTTTCTAAAAAGAGAAATGAGACCAAGTGATCATGAGATACTTATATGTAGATTGATAGATAGAGCCTGTCGTCCTCTTTTCCCAGATGACTATCATGCAAACACGATGCTTACAGTCACTCTAATTAGTGCTGACGACCAAATCATGCCTGATACATTGGCATGTTTAGCTGCTAGCTCCGCTATTATGGTTTCTGATATTCCATTCAGTGGTCCTGTGAGTGAAGTTCGCGTAGGCAGAATCAATGGCGAATATGTCATTAATCCAAACCAAAAAGATCTAGCTGATTGCGATATTGATATGATCATAGCCGCTACCGAGAAGGATATCATGATGGTAGAAGGTGAGATGAAAGAAATTTCAGAAAAGGAAATGGCTGATGCCATTCTTTTTGCCCATGAAACAATCAAGGTGCAATGTAGAGTCCAGAAAGAGTTAGAAGCAGCTGCTGGAAAAACACAAAAAAGAGAATATAGTCACGAAAAAAGTGATTTAGATTTATATGCTAAAATAAAAGACTTTACATATAGTAAAATTCAAGAGATAGCAAAATCTGCAAGTGGCAAAGACGCTAGAAGTGCTGCTTTCGATGCTATTCTAGCAGAGTGCAAAGCGACATTTACTGAAGAGGAATTGGCTAAAGAATTTTTGACTAAATTTTATTTCGGCAAAGTGAAAAAAGAGGCTATCAGAAGGGTTATGCTTGATGATAAAATCAGACTAGATGGTAGAGGCATGAAAGACGTGCGAGATATTTGGTCTGAAATAGATTATCTACCTAGTACTCATGGTTCTGCGGTATTTACTCGTGGTGAAACTCAAGCATTGACGACAGTCACTTTAGGAACTAAAATGGATGAGCAAAGTATTGATGGCGCTATATTCCAAGGGAGCAAGAAATTTATTCTACATTATACCTTCCCTTCTTTCTCCACAGGAGAAGCGCATGCATATAGAGGTGTAGGTAGAAGAGAAGTAGGTCACGGAAACCTAGCTCAACGATCGCTTGAGAAAGCGTTGGACCCCAATTTCCCATATACTATTCGTATTGTATCGGATATATTAGAATCTAATGGTAGCTCATCTATGGCTTCGGTCTGTGCAGGTAGTCTCGCGATGATGGATGCCGGTGTACCTCTTACCAGTGGTGTATCAGGAATCGCCATGGGATTGATTTCGGATGACAAAGGCAACTACGCTATATTATCTGATATACTAGGAGATGAAGATCATTTAGGAGATATGGATTTCAAGATAGCAGGAACTTCTAAAGGAATTACAGCTTGTCAAATGGACATCAAAATCGACGGATTATCTTCAGAGTTATTGATGGAGGCATTGAATCAAGCGAAAGAGGGGCGTACCCATATCCTCAATGAAATGAATAAAACAATTGCCGTTTCCAATCCTGAATTGAAACCGCATACGCCTAGACTAGTAGAGATA
>Ga0208082_1000002_pt1 | contig 110272 bp, 111 predicted proteins | sample LakMenE09Jun09ns_FD_150683 | JGI IMG/M metagenome (GOLD analysis project Ga0208082, IMG submission 150683) | Freshwater microbial communities from Lake Mendota, WI - 09JUN2009 deep hole epilimnion ns (SPAdes) | ecosystem: Environmental > Aquatic > Freshwater > Lake > Epilimnion/Euphotic zone ... | reverse complement strand
AAGTGCCCACTCGTCCAAGTGGAATATTCTTCGCATACATATCAAGAACTTCGCTTAAAGGCATATTTAAATTCTTTGCATCTACTTCAAGTTGTGGAGTATTAATAACTCCTGGAGCTATTCCATTTACGTTTATTCCAAGTGGAGCTAATTCTCTTCCTAAAGATTTAACCAAAGAAATTAATCCTGCTTTGCTGCTGGCATAAGCAGAAGCCTCTGGCCAACCTGTTAATCCCCAATAACTACTTGTTACTACAACTTTACCTTTAGATTTCTTTAAGTGTTCTAATGATTCTCTTATTAAAACGTAGGTTCCTAATAAATTAGTGTTAACTACTTTCCACCACTCTTCGTTACTTTGTTCCTCAAATTTATCCATATTGATGTAAGCGTGCTGTGCAACAACGGCATCGATCTTTCCGTACTTTTCAATAACAGATTTAATAATTCCTGGAATTGCTTTTAAATCACTTAAATCACCGGGGGATGCAAACGCATTTAATTCTTGGCAAACCTCATTTAATTTATCGTCCAAAACTCGATCATTTAAAGCTAAAAGTGCTCCTTCTTTCTTTAATCTCTTAGCAATTGCTAAACCCATACCTTGTCTTGCTCCAGAAATTATTACAACTTTGTCTTTTAGATTCATCCTTAAATCACTGCTCCAGCATTTGGGCTAATGATTTCGCCACTAAAGAATGTTCCTTCATTAGCTAAGAACCAAACGGCTTGTGAAATTTCTTCTGGTTTAACAAGTCTTTTTAATGGCAATGTATCAAGAAATTCAGGTTGTCTTTCAGGTGAATCTAGAGGAATTAAGGGAGTATCAGTTGGTCCTGGTGCTACTGCATTTACTCGAATATTAAATGGCCCATATTCCAAAGATAAAGTTTTTACTAATCCAATTTGTGCACCCTTAGCAGCAGAATAATGAGAGATCCTGAAGATTGGGAAGACGAGTTTGATGACGACTCTTCCCAAAAAGTAGACTACAATGATGACCCAGCATTTGACCATCTGAGAGACGAAGAAAGAAACTTCATTGCTGAAGAAAGGGAGGCAGGTAGATAATGGCAAATCATTGTTACAACTACGGTTACTTTATAGGTAAGCCAGATGAGATTAAGAAGTTGTTTGCACAGGTTAAAAAGATTGACCTAGAGACAGAGACTAATTACCGTCGTGGTGATAATAGTGCTGAATTTACTCTATGGGCAGGTAACTTTAGTAGAGTTCTAATGAACAAACCTGAACAAAGTGCAGATGGTTCATTTCCTACTAATTTTGATGTGTATGATAAGTATGGCTCTAAATGGTTTGAGGCTTACTTTGAGTTACAGGAAGGTCATACTGGAGATCAAGCAGGTATAATAATCTCAGGTGACAGCGCTTGGAGCCCTGTGTTACCTTTCTTTGCTAAACTCTGTAAGAAATATAAGTTAACTTGTGAAGGTAACTACGAAGAGTCAGGGATGGATTTTGCAGGAGAGTTTGTAATTGACGAAGATGGTAACATAGGAGAAGAGCACATGACTTATCGGGAGTTTGAACAAAAGAACAACCCTGAGAGTTACTGGGACTCAGTAGTTAATGAAGTGCAAGAAGGTTACTACAATACGTTTGAAGATGTACTTGAACTGTTTAGCAATAAGTATTGGAAACTAACTAAAGAAGAAAAGGAAGAACTTAAAATTTACTTCAACGACTATAAAGACTCTGTAGAAGAGACTGGTAATGACCAAGAAACCATCTGAACAACAAATCTTAAAGGATATAAGAAGGGCCTATGTGTTAGCACGGGCCCTTAATATCCAATATCAGTTTATCAGGGAGTATGTCAATCCTGATTTGTACAAAGCAATAAGTAATGCTAAGGGTACTAATTCTTATTTTATGAAACAGATTGACCTAGCTTTTGGTAAACATAAATTAAAAGATCAGTTGGAAGCAGAGGAAGAGTTAGCATTTAGACTATTAGAAGAGCTAGAAAAGAAAGACGATGATAAATAAAATTTACATACCAGGAAAATTAGCCATTAAACTAGATGGCAATAGGTATTTTAAACCTGATGATCCTACTATACTACAACAATACTTAACTGAAATTATGAACGGGCAACCTGAAGTAGAAGTAGAGTTAAATCTTGTCAGGGTAGAAGGTAAGAAGAGTCTTCAGCAGCTGAGATATTTTTACGGAGTAGTATTACCTGTAATTAAAAACTCACTCGAAGAATTACAAGGAGAAGAACTAACTAAGGAAGAAGTTGTAATGTTCCTTAAAGACAAATTCTTCTATGAAGAAGTAGCAATGGCAGGGCAGTTTGTGAAACTTCCTATGTCGTTTTCTAAGTCAACTAAAGAAGATGTGACTAAATTTATTAGTAAAGTACTTCAGTTCGCAAATCAAGTACTAGGTACACGTATACCAGAACCTTAACCAATATGGAAAATAAAACAATTAGAGAAGAAATTGCCAACGAGGTTGACGATTTTGAGAGAGCTCTACTAGATAGAGACAAACAAGCATTAAGATACAACCAAGACAAGTTGCAGTGGTCGTTAGTAGACTTTGACTCACTAGAAGGTATGGTTAAAGTTTTAGAGTATGGCGCAGCTAAGTATGCACCAAACAACTGGAAGAAAGGTATGCCAGTAACTAAAGTTACCGAGAGTTTAATGAGGCATTTGTTTGCCTTTGCTAAAGGTGAGGATATAGACGCTGAGTCAGGCTGCCGACATATTAGCCATGTTATGTGTAACGTAATGTTTTTAGAGTATATTTTACGGGAGAAACCAGATTATGATGATAGGTAAACTACAACTAGAGGCAAATAATTTCTACAAACGTAAATGGGGGCAGAGAGATGCACCCTTTCTTTTTTTCTATCTTCTTCCCATGTTAACTATTGCAAGAACAAGTAAACAGGAGTTGTTTACTTTATACATTGGATGGTTTTTCTGGAACATTAAGATTACTTACCTACGATATGATAATAAACGAAGAATACTTAAGTAGTACAGCTCTTAGTCAGAGCAAATTAAAGAAGCTATTAGCGCATCCGCAGCTCTTTATTAACTACAACAATGAGGATGACACAGACGAACCAAAAGAAACTACCGTTATTGGAGACGGAGTAGATCTTATTCTAACACAAAGTCATGATGCTTTCTATGATGCTTTCTACGTAACTGACGTAGAGAAGCCTGGAGCTATGATGGGTGTATTTGTATGGAACTTATTTATCAATAGAGATAGTAGTGAAGCAGTACAGATTGCTTATGAAAGGTCAGGCTTTAAGATTAAAGTAGACAAAGTACTTGAGCGATTTGAGAAAGAAGGCAAGTATTACTATGAGGCTTTGCTAGAGTCAAATGGTAAAAGTGTAATTACAACTAGCCAAAAAGCAAAGATTGACGCTATTGTAGAAAGCCTTAAGTACAATGACTTTACCTCAGAATGGATTAATGGGTCAGAAATATACGAAGTCCATAAACAAGTAGTGGTAGAATTTGAGTACAATGGGCATAAATGTAAGGGTCTACTAGACTTAGTAGTGGTCGACAAAGCAACAGGAGTTGTATACCCAATAGACTTAAAGACAACCTCAAGTCCAACACACTATTGGATGAGTATGTTTTGGAAGTTTAGGTATGACATACAAGCTGCTTTCTATACTTATGGAGTAATTGCTTCTGGGTTGGTAAAACAACTAGGAGGTAAAGTGCTACATCCCTTTAGGTTTATTGTAGAGAATCAAGACTACCCTGGAAGTCCTCTCATTTATGAAATGTCTGAAGACATCTTAGAGATAGGTCAATACGGAGGTGAGCATAATGGTCGTCAGTATGAAGGATTCCATCAAGCTATTGAAAGATATGAGTGGCACGTAGAAAATGATTTGTGGAAATATCCTATGCATGACTATCAGAACAAGGGTGTACGTATTATTGGACAATAGTTGGTAAACCTATGAGTTCTGTTAATTTTGTATTAGTGAATCCTCCTACTAATACTGCTAGATTTTTAACCTGTATGATTTTCAACAAGGATGCATTAGCTACACTCAGAATTTATGGGTTAGTTAATGTTTACTTGGATGATTACGGGCATAGCAAAAAGTATAGAGACTGCTTGTTCTTTCTGTTTCATTTAAAGGATAACAAAGACTTTGATGAATTCCAGTTTAAACTTGCAGACTTTACATCTTTCTACGACTTCTATGATGTAGTTACTCCTGATAATACAATGAGGATGTATGTATTTAAAGTACATGACGTTTATCGCAGAGACTTGTTTAGCTTTAAACATAGTCGTGTAGATGAATTATCCAAGTCATTTTTAAATATTGCTGACCCTGAAGCTGACTTTACTAAACTTCAAATAGATATAACTCAGGAAATCTACAGATTTTATCACTATCTAGAAACAATAAAGGAGGACATATAGTCCTCCTTTTTTATTAACCACTAAAGTTACTTTTAATTACAAAATCTCATCTGAGATTTCGTCTAAACTCTGCAAAGTTACTGGTTCGATAGTTTCTACAGGTTCTACAGATTCTATAGGACTATTGCTTAGTTTACCCTCAGCAGCAAGTCTAGCCATAATATCATTTTTGGCAGCATTTGCAGTAGAGAACATTTCCATAAGTGTACTCAAAGGTACTTGAGAGATAGAAACTGTCTGTAAATCTACTAAATGCAACAATGATGCAAGTTCAGTTCCTTTGATAGTAATCTGTTCATCAGGTTTCCAATAGACTGTACTTTCCTGTGCTTCTGGTTGGTTTGTTTCTGTTGTCATAAAATTAATTTTCTATATTCAAAAATAAGATATTTCTTATAACTTTGCAAATTAAGAAATCAACCTAAAATTAAAAAACTAATATAAAACCCACATGAGTATAATCAAACTAAGAGGTTCAAGGGTATTGCTAAATTGCCCCCCTCGTAAAGACTTAGGACTTCACTTGAGTGAAGAAGCCCAAAAAGACCTTCTAATTAAACAATTGGAAGAAATGACAGCTTTAGACGTATTTGCTGTCGGTGATGCTGTAACAGATATTAAAGTAGGAGACAAAGTTTATATTACTCCTAGCACAATTATGCATGCTGATCTTGTTGACGTAGAAGAAAGTAAAAAATTCTTAATCCGTGAGATGGATGTTGTATTCATCTGGTAAGTTATTAACTTAAGATATGAAACTATTTTATTATACCGACATCGAAACTGTATCTTCAGAGCAAGGTACACAAACAACTCGTAAAAACGGGTACTCTTTTGACTTGGATTCAGTTGTAATGACATATCCAGAGAAAGAAGGATTAGCAATTATATTAAATAGGAATGCGGATAAATTAAATCCCACCGATTATCAATATAAAATTAATCCTACTACTAAACAAAAAGAGCCAGTAAAGATTACTAAATTTGAAACAACAAGTGAGCCAATTGTAGTAGTTATCAAAGACCCAAGAGAGATTGATGCTTTCTTACACCTAACAGGAGGACCAGAAGGTCTGTCTGTTATCTCAGAGTAAGGGAATATGTAAACATTTCCATAAGTTTAGTTAAGTAGAGGGGGATTTATATCCCCCTTTATTTTTTTCTATATTAGCTTATATTTGTATATTACTATATAGTAGTCCATATATGTCTAATAATCCTCTGACTCCTCAGGAGTTATTAACCTTCATACAAGCATCTGCACAGCAAGGCTACACTAGTCCGCAGTTCCCACCGAAGTATGTACTTGCTACCGACCCAGTAAATCCTGGGCCACCCGCATTAAGATTATTTGACGCTGCTTACATTACTACAGGTATTATTGACCCAAATAGATTAGGAACAGGATCTACAGGAGCAGGTAATCTTTATTTAGCTGACGATGGTACTTGGAAAGCTGTTAGTGGTGGAGGTGGTGGTGGAGATATGTACAAAGCTACCTATGACGTAGATAATGACGGAGTTGTGGACTCAGCAGAAAGAACTGAAATTATAGTAAGGAACTCTACTGGTTCTACTCTAACTAAAGGTACAATTGTTTATTTAAGTGGAGCAACAGGAAACAGACCTAATGCTGTAAGAGCCCAAGCACATACTGAGGCTACTTCTTCAAAGACCATAGGTATAGTTGAAGCAAATATTGCGAATAACTCTGATGGATACGTAGCAACAAACGGAACCCTTCATGATTTAGATACTTCGGCTTTTACGGCTGGAGATGCTGTTTGGTTGTCTGCTACTACGGCTGGAGGAATAACAAGTACAGTTCCTGCCGAACCCAATCACGCAGTATTTATCGGTTTCATTGCTCGTTCTCACCCTACGCAAGGTAGGATAGTTCTTCATATTCAAAACGGATATGAGTTTGATGAGTTGCACGGAGTTCTCTTAAGTTCTCCAGCTAATAACGATCTTGTGGTTTACGAAACTTCAAGTGCTCTTTGGAAGAACAAAAGCATATCTACCATCTTTGGAGGTACGCCTCTGGTCTCAGTACCTACCCTAGCACAAGTAACCACAGCAGGGAACACCACCACCAATGCGATAAACACAGGACTTATTACAACTACTACAAGTGCAGTAGGTAATATGTTTGTGGTAAATGGTGCAAATAATACATCATTAAAAGTAGAAAATGATTCGTCTGGTAGATCATTTATTACAATAAAAGGAAATTTATCTGCAACAAGTGCAGCAGGTGCTTACTTTACAGCAGAAGGATATCAAGAGGCGTGGTTTAATGTAATAGCAAGAGCAGCAAACGCAGGTAATCAATATTGGAGATTTGGAAATATAGGTACAGGAGGTTTAAATAATATTTTTGCCATCCAAAAACTAAATGATACAGGAACCGCTATAGCACTGACAGCGCTAAGTATTTTTAGTGGTACTGGCAACGTAGGAATAAACACTACTAGCGATGCAGGATATAAGTTAGATGTTAATGGGACTGCGAGGGTAAGTGATACGGCAACTATAGCTAAGGCATTAAACATAACGGGAACAGTAGCGGTAACAGGAACAGGTACTACTTATGCAAATACTTTTTCGTCTAACATAAACGGTACTTTTAGTGGGACAACCATTGCTACGCTGTTAGTTAACGAGGCAGGGTTTTCGGGGACAGGAAGTGGAATTCAAAACTATGCAATTGTAGCTGGAAGTTCTGTATTTTCTAAGCTTACAGTAAATTCTCAATCAACATTTACAGACAGCACCGCTGCTCAGATGAGGTTGCAAGGATACAATGTGCTAACAGGAGCTAGTGGAAACGGTTCTGGAACATTGCTTTTAACACAAACAACTTCAGGAGGATTTCTTGGGTTAGCTGCAACTTATGGCGGTGGAGGGTCAAGGATTTCAATATTTAACCAATACAACGATGGAGTAACAAATTCTACATCGCAAGTAAAAGTTAACATTGCAGGAACTGATATAGCAATCTTCGCAGGAAGCGGTGAATTGGCAATCGGTAAAGGAGCTGCACTGTCTGGAGCTAGCCTAACGACAAGCACATCAATCACTGCGGCCTCACTTATTGCAAGAGGAGTATACTTTAACAATACTTTAGTAGCAGCAGCAAACAATGACGTATTAGTAGGACTAGACATCAATCCTACCTTTACTAATGGTGCGTTTACGGGGGTGAATAACATTGCTGTTAGAGCTTATGGTAGAATATTATCTATTTACGATGCTCCATATGATACAACAGCATCAAACTCAAACTTTGTACTTCAACATAGCAATGGGTCTCAAGCAGGAATTGCAATTACTGGCGATGGTGCTATGCGTGTTAAAGCACCAGCAGGATCTCCTTTTGTAATTATTACTGGAAGCGTACAAACATGGTTTAACAGATATGGACATTCAAGTATTCAGGCTTTTAGTGGAGACTTTGGCATCTATGGTCTATCAGATATTCAAAAATTTAGAATATTTAACTCTACAGGAAATGTATTAATACAAAATGGAGGTACTTTCACAGACGCAGGATACAAACTAGATGTAAATGGTAGTACAAGAGTAAAGGGAGCTGGAGCAACATCAGCAACAACTGCCTTATTAGTTCAAAATTCAACACCTGCTAATATATTTAGTGTTTTAGATGACGGTAGTGCGCTTTTTGATTTAATAACCTCTACTTCAGGGGTAGCTATTAGAAGAGTAACCGCTCCAACAAGTAGATTAATACAACTTATGCCCAATGGAGGAGCTAGGTTTTATACATTTGACGGAGAAGCGGCCCCGAATGCAAATGGTGACGATGGTGCTTGGTTCTTTAAGGGTAGGCACAGAAGAGCAGCTAATAGTGGAATAGCATCTGCTTTTAGAATAGAACCATTTTTTGCACAAGAGCAATTTGATACTATACAATTAAATTCTATTCATATAGTACCCACTATAAGCGTAACAGGCACAGCAACAAATGTAACAGTTAGAGGAATATACTATAACCCAGCAGTTGTATCTCTTGTAGGTGTCGTTGCGCATAGAGCAATAGAAACAACGAGCGGTAATATAGTATTTAATGGAGGCAACGTCCTTGTCGGAACCACTACTGATGCTGGGTATAAACTAGATGTAAATGGTACTGCAAGAGTACAAGGAGCATTTACTGCAACCCTAGCCAACGTATCTACTGCCAACGTAGTCTATTATAACTCTTCTACAGGATTGATGACCTATGCGACTGCTCCTATAGGTGCTCAGTTTGTAATAGATTACGATTACAATATAACAGGAACAAAGAATGGGGCTAACGTCCTCTTTACAACTAGCGCAACCTTTATCGTAACTACAACTAGAGTTTTCTTGAATGGTCAGAGATTAACTCGTGGTGCAGGATACGACTATATTGAAACAGGAACCAACCAAATAACTTTCACAAACCCACCAGCCCCAACTGACCTTATCATAATCGAATATCAAATCTAAACATCATGCCAATAACTAAAATTAAAAAATCCCAACTCGATGCCCTCACGATTGTGAATGCGGATATCGATGCCGCTGCTGCCATCGCCAGTTCGAAGTTGGCTGATGGTGCGAACTTCACTAAAAAAGATGGCTCAGTAGCCTTTACAGCTGACCAATCCTTTGGAGGATTTAAAGCAACAGGTTTAGGTACTCCAACTAACACAACAGATGCTGCTACCAAAGCATATGTAGACTCAGTTGCTCAGGGTTTGAGCGTTAAGACTGCTGTACGAGCTGCAACAACTGCCAACATTACATTGAGTGGTACACAAACCATTGATGGTGTTGCTTTGATTGCTGGTGATCGTGTACTTGTAAAGAACCAAACTACAACTACTCAAAATGGTGTATACGATGTTTCGGCAGGTGCGTGGGCACGTTCAACAGATTCTGATGCAGGTTCTGAATTAATAAACGCTTTCTACTTCGTAACTTCAGGAACTACCTTACAAGCTACTGGTTGGACTCAAAGTACTCCTGGTCCTATAACAATCGGTTCAACAGCAATTGTATTTAACCAATTTGCAGGAGCTGCTGACTTCCAAGCAGGTAACGGTCTTACTAAGACAGGTCTTACCTTTGACGTAGGAACAGTATCTTCTTCTCGTATTGTTGTTAACGCTGATAACATTGACTTAGCAACTTCAGGAGTTACTGCAGGAACATACAACAGAGTTACTGTAGATGCTTATGGTAGGGTTACTTCTGCGGTTGCTGGAACTACTGATAACTTAGTAGAAGGTTCTACTAACTTATTCTTTACTAATGCTCGTGCTCAAGCAGCTATCACGGGAGGTGCTTCTACAATAGTTACTTCTAACTTGACCGCATCTCGTGCTTTGGTATCAGATGGTTCTGGTAAAGTTGCCGTATCTACTGTGACTTCTGCTGAACTTAGTTATGTATCAGGCGTAACTTCTGCTATCCAAACTCAGTTGAACAATAAGCAAGGATTAGATGCCACTTTGACCGCTCTTGCTGGTTTGACCACAGCCGCTAATCAGTTGATTTATGCTACAGGTGTAGATACTTTTGCAATGTCTGCTTTGACTACTTTTGGTCGTTCTTTGATTGACGATGCTGATGCTGCTGCAGGTCGTACTACTTTGGGAGTTGTTATCGGTACAAACGTACAGGCTTGGGATGCTGACTTAGACGCAATTGCCGCTTTGGCGGGTACTTCAGGATTCTTGAAAAAGACTGCCGCTAACACTTGGTCTTTGGATACTTCTACTTATATCACAGGTAACCAATCAATTACATTGAGTGGTGATGCAAGTGGTAGTGGAACAACAGCAATCACCGTGACTCTTGCTTCTGTAGGAACTGCTGGAACTTACACCAAAGTAACAACTGACGCAAAAGGTCGTGTGACTTCTGGTACTACTTTGTCAACAGGTGATTTGCCATCAGGAACTATGAATAATTCTAACTTTGTAGTAAGAGAAACTCCAAGTCCTGCTCCTAACGGGGTGGCTACAACATTCACTTCCACAGGTAACGCTATTTCAGGTTCTGAGCGAGTATACTTAAATGGTGTATTGATGGAACCAGGAGTAGGTAATGACTATACTGTAGGTACTTTATCTCCTTTGACAATTACCTTCTTGTTCGTGCCTACACCTACAGATAAAATTAGAATTAATTACTTGAAATAATCATGGCTAGGACTCAGATACCAACTACATTAATAGAAGACGGCTCTATACGTAGAGTAGACATCAACACCGTTACTACAGGTCAAGCATTGGCCACTAGAATATTTGTAAATTCGCCTTTGACTATTAGTAGTACAGGCGTTGATTCGGGAACGGGTGATGTTACTTTGGGGCTCAGTACAGCCAATTTGGTAACTAGTTTTAACACTAGAGTCGGAGCAGTAACCTTGAGTGGTAGTGATGTCACTACTGCTCTAGGCTTCACTCCCGTTAGTGGCAACCAAACTATTACTCTATCAGGAGATGCTACTGGTTCAGGGTCTACTGCAATTACAGTTACTTTAGCAAACACTTCTGTTACCCCTGGGGCATATACAAATGCAGATATAACTATTGACAGTAAGGGTAGAATTACTGCCGCAGCAAATGGTTCGGGTGTAAGTGGTTTTACGGGAATGTTTACAGTACCTACAAATCCTCCAGGACAACAAACTTTAGATATACAAAATGGACTTATTGTGAATGTTATGTAAGTTGACTTTTTCACTTTAAACATTATATTTGTACTATGATAAAAATTGAAGATGTAATTGTTCCAAGTAAAGGCACAGGCAAATACTTTGCAATTAAATGTTTGAATTTAGATATTAAAAAATCTAGTGAAGCTAGTCCTACTTTCTATTGGGAAGTTAAAAAAGGAGCTCCTTATGCAATTGATGAAGTTCAGACTGAAATTCCAGGAGAAAGTATTCTTGATGGAAACTTATTTATGACTTCAGAAGAGTATGCATCTTGGGGAAATGATGATTCCTATGTACTTAACTGGGCATTAAGTAAACTTGGATTTGTTGAGTTGAGCGAAGAAGAGTCAGCAGAATAATTAAAATTAAAAACCAACCTATATGAAAAAAATTGATTTAAACAAAGCCGTTACAGATTTAGACGGTAAAGAAATTGAAGGTTCTAACCTTGGTAAAATCGTAGCTCAAATGCTTGTTTCTTCAAGTAAAGGAGATGCTTTGAAATACATGGCATGGGCATTGAAACTACATGCTGGTGAATCTTTGGAATTAGATCCTTCTGATGTAGAAACTTTGAAAAACTTCATCAAAGATCACGATCAGTTGACTATTCTCTCTAAGGCACAAATGCTTGAGTGCTTTTCCTAAAACACTATTCTAACCTTTTAGGCTCAACTGATCAACCCCTCTTTATGAGGGGTTTTTTATTTCTGTCAGTCGGATAACCTTAGGCTCATCTAAGTAATCTGTAATAATTACTTTGAGACCTTCTATAGACATTACTTTAATCTCCAATAGGACTTCATCAGCTACGTCATCTTGGAGTTTAAACATTTGCTTTAATGTCTCTTTATACTGCTCTTTGGTAATAAGTAGAGCATTTGGGTATTCCCCTCTTGACCTTGTCTTATTACTATTGAGTCCGTCTCTTTCCGACTCTAAAAAATACTCGTGGATTTTTTCGTTAATTGTCTTAATCATAACAGTGCTTTTTACTGCACCTTATACTTAGTATAGTCTGTAGTAACGGGTGCTTCGTTTGCAAAGTAATATACTTCTTTTGTATTTCCAAACTTTATAGTTTTGTAGAACGCTGTTGGAATAGTTGCACCTGTTGGTAACTTAACAGCTTTAGGTCCATAGATAACTCTTATCTCTACTTCTACTTTACCTAATTTAGCTAATTCTCTCTCACGTACTTCAAGTAATCTCCAAGCACCTCTGTTTAGTTTCTCATGCTGGAGAATACAATTCAAGTAAGAGAAAGTCTGCCACAGAGTTTCTTTTGTGCAGTTAAAGTCAGCTGCTGGTGCACAGTGTCCTTTGTCCCATACGTTAGCTTCGTAGTCTTTCCCATCAGATGTCTTTACACTATCGTTAGTATAGAAGTCCATTCCTTTACGAGGATAAGAACCATTTGGGCATTGTACTGTGTACCAGACATGCTTAGGTTGTTGAAGAACTTCTGAGTATACACAAGAATAAATAGGAGTCTTGATAAACACACTATCTCTCTGAGCATAGATGTTTACAGCAACTAAAAATAACAATAATATAATAAGTCTTTTCATGGTTACAAGATAAAGCTAAAGATAGCAAGAATAGACATACCTAAGAAACCGTACTTATACATCTTCATCTCTAGATTCTTTCGATCTATTACACGATTAAGACGAGTGACTTCTATCTTAGACGTTTCTACCATTTGTTGATAAGTAGGCACAATAGAATCCCTGTACAAATTAATTTGTTGACTGTCTAAATGAATTACGTTCTTAAGAATAACTACTCTCTCTCTGGCTTTGATACCTCTGAGGAATTCGTTATTCAACTCCTTTAGCGGTAAGCTGTCTAGAGATTGTGAGTAAGAACTTTGTGCCGTCAATATCAGGCATAGTGTCAAGAGCAATCTGAATAGTGTCATACTTGAGGTTGATTTTTTCATAGTAACTGAATTGTTCGTGTTTAAGTGTGTTTAATGAGTCTACTTTACTAAACATGACTTCATTGCGTTTCTGCATAGAATCCATGTATGCCATAAACTTTTCTTCGTTTCCGCTATCTAAGGATTTTCTCTCCCATAACAAAAAGGCTACTGCAATTAACAGTAGCCCTATTATAATAGCTTCAATCTTGTTTTTCATTTACTTTATGTTGGTCGATTTTATCTAAGATTAACTGCAGTAACTCATTTTTAATTAACCCTGCCCTACCTGCGTTCTTAAGTGCACTTATAAGCTGAAAGAGAATAAAAGGAGCACAAATAGTTTCGCTTAACCAAAATGTTCCTTGAAAGCCTCTCTCAATCATCAGGATTCCTGTAAGCATAAATACCCAAACCATTAAGGTCTTAAGTACACTTAATGCTTTCTTGGTCTTAAAGCCTTCCATTTTTGTACCAGCCCATACACCAAAAAATCCGTCAATGAATACTACAGATACAACAGCTAAGTATTGTTCGGCATTGTCAGCAGTTAACTTCAAGAAGTAACTGCCAACAAATGCACAAACTGTAGTAAAAGTTATGGCTAACAAAGAGCTCTTCATTATGCTTGTGCTTCAGTCCAAGATATACGTCCGAATACGTTAGATGTACCTGTGGTCAAAGCCTGTACCACAATAGTCAACATATCTGGTCCGTCAGGATAGAACTGAGTATTTACAGCTGCTACACCGCCTCCTAAGATAGAGTTAGACAAATCTCGAACCCTTGTCAAGTTATAAGTAGTAGTACCGAAAGTTGCACCCCCTGAGTTTACATAAAATCCACCCACAACCTCACCACCTGCGACAGTACGAGCTGCTCCGTGGAAACACACCTGAGTCAAAGAAGATCCACCTACGTTAGTCCAAGTATCGGCAGCACTTACGGTTCCGTTAAGAACCAAGGTTACAAGGTAGTTACCCTGTGCGTAAATACCAATTTCGTTTAAGGATAACTGCATTCGGTTAATAATTTCACGAATACCAAACGCTCCAACAAGACCAGAACTTACAGAAGGTGCAAGTCTGATAGATGCCAAAGCATATCGCAAACCTGCTGTTGCTACTGATAAAGCCGTAGTAGAACCTGCTGTAAATAAGAACTGCTTATCTTCATCAAAACGACCATCCATAATTACTGAAGATCCCCAGTGTGAAATGATTGGTGCAGCAGTAGGTCCACCAAACTCAACTCCGATAGGAGCATTAGCGTTGAAAGTATATGCTTGACCTGTAGTAGCACCCATAGGTGAAAAGATAACTCCTGTTGGATTCAGAATACTTGCAGAGTTACTGAAAGTAATTGTGGTTCCAGAAATGTTTGCAATGTAAGTTCCATCAGGAAAAGCAGTAGAGATTACACGCTGACCAATTTGTAGGTTTGCAGCACTTGCCACAGTACCTGTAACAGAACCTATTGCGATAGTTACAGTAACACCTGAAGGTTCACCTGCCCTTGCACGAGTCAATCCCGTAAATGTAGTTGCAGTTTTGCCAGTGTAGTTTATGTATTCAATGGTTCCACTTGCACCGCCTGTATTGACTACAATAATTCCACTAGTTGGGAAGAAGGTAGTATCCAATACGCTAATAGTGGTATCACTTGCACCTACATTTGAAATAATACGAGTTGTAGGAGGTACTGTACTTGTCTCATAACGAGCAGGTAAGTTACCCGATCTCATATATGCCTCAAGATTTACGTTGTTGTTAGATAACTTGTGGCAATAAGTCACTTGACCATTTGCACCACGGAATCCCCAACGAATCGGTCCTGCACCATACCAAGAATAATCGATGTAGAACATCTGCATCTTAGATAAATCCAAGTTAAATCCTGATGGGTTAGCAGTTCCACCAGCACCATTCATTCTATCAATGTTCCAAAGAGACTGAGGAATTTTTGTGTCTACAGTCTTAGTTACATACGCAAAAGAAGGTGCGGTAATAGAGGGTCCTCTATATGAAGGATTGATTGTGAATTGAGTATCACTAATTACTCTAACAACTTTATAAGACTGTCCTTTAATTACAACCTTATCGTTAGCAATTAATTGAGTTGAAAACTCAGAACCTACGCCCGTTACAAGATTTGCCCCGTTATTTACTGTGATACTACCTGAAATTTGATAAACAGAGGCCCTGCGAACAGCGTACAAAGTTTGTCCGTCAAATTCAAAAAACATTCCGTTCTGTTCATCGTACATACCTAAACGACAAATAGAACCTACCCAAGCGTTTACATATATTTGGTATTGCCCTGAGGCTGAAGCAGCACTAGGAGTTGAACCAGCAACATATTGAAACTGAGTAGGGCTAATTACTGCTGTTACGTTGAATGTACCATTATATGCAGTTTCTACACAACCAAGTACTACAATCTGAGCCCCAAACTGAAGACTGTGAGCCTCTTTAGTATTAACAGTAACTAAAGTTCCAACAGATGTAATCAAATCAGGGTTAAAAGATGGCTTCAAAATAGAACCCGTAGACATCATAATACCTTTACCAGATTGATAACGGAAGTATTTACGAGTCTGACGAATCAACTGCTCGTTTGCAGATTGTGCGTTAGATGAGAATTTAACACCTCCATCAAACGCTCTATGTAAAGCAGAACCTTGAGGACGGCTAAATACTAATCCACCTGTAGGGTTAGCAGCAGGGGCTGTAGTAGCATAATATGCAAACTGAGTTTCAGATATAATACGAACAACTGTCCACGCACCGTTTGCGTTAGCTTGAGAAGTACCCGTAACAACAATCTCATTACCTAAAGCCAATCCGTGAGGAACGGTAGTTGTAACAGGAATTAATAAGCCAGAAGTCCAACCAAAAGTTGGAGCAGTTCCGATTGCAGCTCCTGTATAAATTTGTCCTTGGTATACCGCAGTTACACCTGAGTTTAATATAGAACCTGTAGTCGGTGCTGGATATTGAGCAGTGTAAGTAAATGTTGTACCAGTAGTATTTGCAGTAAATAAACCATTAGCAAACTCCGAAGTAGCGTCTTGGATAAATACAGGAGAACCAGCAGCTACCGAAGTAGCAGTAGTTACAGTTACGACACGAGAACCAGCAACGCTAGAAATAGCACTAACAGCCAAAGGGGTTTGTACGTTATAAGTAGCGTAGGGTCTATTGTTAATCAAGTTGATTGTTTCCCACTTTGTAGGCTGTGTACCATATTCAAAGTCAGTATCAAACATTGACTGAGGCTGAGATACACGGAAACGATCTACGGGATCGGTTAAGTTTTCTGAGCCTCGAATCGGAAGACCAAATTGCAAGTCACCACCTAAAGTGGGACGCATAGTTGCAGGTGCAAGAGTTGTGTTAACAACAGCAGCTCCGCCCTCGATTGATACTCTTAATCTGTTTTGTCCATTGGTCTGATACGCTGTAGCAGACTCAAGGGTGTTAGCTAGTTGCCTAAGTTTCCTAGCTTGTTCGTTTAGTAGTTGTGAATTGTCCATTTTATTTAATCTTTACAGTGTTGCCACTCGGCTTTCGCCCGACAATACAAAGTTAATTTTAATTGTTATTTTGTCAAGTTATTTCTTATTCTGGAGACATCTGGCTTTGTTGTAGTTGCTCAAAACTTTTCTGGATAGTGCTACGTCTATTCTTTTGAAATGCTTTCTCTACTGATTTATAAAATTCAGTCTGTTCATTCTTAGGAGCTTTAGGTAATTTAACATCATAAAAGTCTTGCAACATAAATTCTATCTGTTTTACATCTTGAGAACCTTCATAAGCACTAATGTCTTTTTCCATTTTAGCAGCTTCAATAACTGGGTTTGACGACTCCATCATCATCTTTTCTACTTTAAGAACTCCCCACTCAGCAACTTTAGATTTCATTTCTTCTACATCAGGTTTAGACATTTTATCCCACTCGCCTTCCATAAAGTAGACATTATCTTGAGGGTCTCTCTTTAGGATATCTTTTTGTAAATCAGATATCTTTTGTTGAATTTGTACGTAATCTCCCAAAGGATCTTGCATTCCTAACATAGGATTAAGTTTTAACATATCCATAACTCTTTTTCTAGGCGCATAGAATGGTTTTAAACCTGACTCTACTCCATAATACTTCATAGCCATTGCAAGTACTCTAGGTAATCCTCTAGTAGGAGCAGGGGTATTAACAATACTATTACCTCCCATGTCTCTTCTTTGTTCGTAGTAAGGTTCAAATGGGTCTGTAATATTTCTTGAGTCAAAAATTGCTTCAAAAATTTGGTCAAAACTTCTCATCTGAGGTCCAAATAAAGCATAGAGTCCATGTCTCACTGCACTACTAGCACCTCCTTCTTCATCTCCTGGTCTTGCCAAAGGCTGTCTAAAGAATGTTTTATAAGTCCAGTTTGCAGGAGCTAGTAATGGATGTAAACTAATTGCTTCATCATATGTACCTAAAGAAATAATAGCTAGAAGTGATAACAACTTAGAAGGGTCATCATCTCCTCCACCTCCTAATCCCATAAATAAAAGTGAAGTTAATCCTAATGAGATAGCATGTAGTCCTACTACGTTTAAAGTATCTCTAAATATTCTTTGATGCTTTTCTTTCTCAAACTCAGTACTTCCTAAATCCATTCTCTCTCCAGCGACTAAGTATCGCATTTTTCTAAGTAAAGATTTTCCACCCTCTGCATAAAATCCTCCTTCTAGATTACCTGTGTACAAAGAAAGTCTACGCTGTCCAAAGTTTGTCTGAAGATTAGGAGCTAACCAGCGTCTCATAGACATTACCATACTTGCAAAAAGATTCTTCTCATAAGCAGAACGAGATCTTCCGTAGTAGTTACCCTGTGTACTAGTGTATAATTCGTGTATCTGGTCTCTTAACTGTTGTTCTATTAATTTTAACTTTTCTTGCTTTACTGAGTTTACTTTTTCTAAACTATTAATCTTTACGTCTATTGAAGTTAATAGTCCTTTTAACTTTGTCTTTTGCGCACTGCTTAATTTTTCTATAGTAGAGACTCCTTCTTGGGCTAAATACGTTGATATTATTTGCTTTCTATCTTCTACTAAAGAACGCATTGCGTTTAACTCTAATCCAAATACTCCTTCTTTTGGAACAAGAATACCATCAATTACTTCGTAAGCATCGCTTAAGTTAATTCTAGTTTGTTGACCGTTAATTACAATAGGTACATCCAAACGAGCAATTAATGCTTCATAAATAGGTATGGTAGAAGCCATCTCCATATATCCAAATATCTGACCACTGAAATTCTCAGCGTTGGCGTATTTAAAAATACTTGTTTGGTGTACGTTTGATGCTAGTTTAGTTGGGTCTGCTGCAGGTAACGCTCTAAAATGAACTAGTTTTAATGCATAGTCACTATGTTGTTTAGAACCTATCTCTAGTGATACCAGACTTCGCCTCATATTTAAACCTTTCCACCATGCTCTGAGTAATTCTTTTCTAGTTAATCCATACTTATTCTTACTTAAAACAATCTTAAGGAAGTTGTTAAAGATGTTTTTAAATACACGCAGAAAATTAAACAACAAGACTCGACTCTGACTAAACCTGAACATTCTTCTCATAGCACGCATAGTAGCCTTCATGTATGGATTATTTCCCAAACTAGTATTGCTTACTTCCCCTCCATAAAAGAATCTTTGAATCTCATTATCCAGCATCTGAACATCTCCATCAGGTATGTTTGTCTCTAAAGCAGCTTCTCTAGCAGCAAATACTGCAGGCATTGCTTTCTTTAATCCTCCAAATTCAGCAGCATATGCACCATACTCAGCAAGTGATTGAACTAATACACGGGATACTTGATTTGTGTTTAAAGGTTCTTTATATCTGGTTTTAATTAATTGTACTTTTCTTTTTGATTTTGATATCTTTTGTTTGTCTTCTTCATTAATTAAACTAGATATCTCATCTTCATACTGATCTTCTCCCGCTAAACCTGGTTTAAAGATAAGTTTCCAACCATCTACCCAACCTTTGAATCTAGCCAAAGGATTAGTAAACATATCAGTTATATTTTCTTTAGCCTCTCTAGTCTTGTTAGGTACAACATAACCTTCAAGACGTTGTGATACAGGCAAGTTTCTTTGTATGTCCTCATAAAGACCTACCATCTCATCAGCAATGTCTTTATCGTCTTGTAGTGATTTAGTATAAACTTCGTTAGTATATTTATTGTCTGTAGTTTGTCTAGGTCTAGCAGAACCTAAGAAATTATAATCTTTGTTTTTGTACTCATCTCTAACTCTAGGTACTGCCCAATCAAAGTTTGGGTTCTCTTGTTTTATATAAGCAGCATTACGAGGAATAGTACGGTTCCAGATATAAATAGGTCTTTCGTAAATCTTAATTACTTTCTTTCCTGTCTTTTTATCTGTGTAACTCTTCTTAATAGAAATATGATTTCCTTTATACCAATCGCTTTCTTTGATTCTTTGTTGCAAACGCATCTCAGTAATCATATTCTCATAAGAAGATATCAAATCATTCCTATGTTTATCTGTACCAAATTCAGAAGGATGGTTTAGAACAGGTAAGTTATCGTCTAACTCTAAATCTTCGTCAACTAAACCTTCATTCTCAATATACTGGTCTGCTAATTTTTCCGAAAGTTCTTTAATCTCTATTACTTGTTGAGCATCTGCATATAAGTCTACTCTAGCGGCACGAGCAACGCTGTTGTATTGCTCTACGTAGTATTCAGTAGTTTCTTTAGTTTGAATATCGCTGATCTGTTTGAATAGAACTTTTAGAGTTTCTTTATCTTGGTCAGATATCTGTCTATTTTCTTCTGCGTCCTCTTTAAGTTTTTCAATCTTTGTCTCTAAGTCTTTAATAGTTTGTCCTAATCCTCTCTGGATTTGGCTACCTACTATAATACCATCCTGGTCTCTGTACCCTTTAACTGAATTAAACAACTCATCATACGCCTCACTTAATAAAGGATCTTCTCCATATTTAAGAAAGATGTTTTTGATTTTATCTGCAATGCTTCTTTGCAATTCAAAAAACTCAGGGTCAATCTCAGTACGAGTGTTAGCATTGAGCCATTTAGTTAAATCATTTTTAGCTATTTCTAGCTGTGCTGTTATATCTACTAACTCATTTTGTTTAGTAGTAGGATCCTGCCCAAGAGCAATCTCATCTGCAATATCAGTATTTAAGATACTAATCTTACGTTCTAAGTCAGCTACTTTTTGTTTACGTGAGTTCTTCTCAATATCAAAACGTACTTTAACTTTATCTGGGATTACAAATTCAATAGCTTCTAGTGCCTTACGTTTATTTTTATAAGCAATAATAGAATCTGCAATGTTTCTTTCTTTAGTTCCTTTAGGTTTCTCAGTACCATCTTCATTATAAATAGAACCTAGTCTTTCATAAGCTCTTCTTAACTCTGTTCTATGCTTTCTTTCTTCTTGACTAGCCTCTGCATCTCCAAACACAGCCTGGTGCTCTTCTAGTTGGTCTAATAAATCTGCTCTAGCATCTCTAGCTTCTGAAATTAATAAATCTTCTGCTTCATAGTATTCATCTGTGTAAGGGCGTACTGCGTAATCATCTAGGAACTTTTGTAATTTTTCTTGAGCTTCTACTATTTCTGCCTCTACTCCTCCCTTTTTAGCCGAATCTACATTTCTTTTTAACTCCTGTAAATCATTTCTGAACTCAGCTTCTTTAAACTTTGTATTATAAGCAAGTTGTTTTACTACTCTACGCACACCATTGGCGTCATAGTAAACCATATCAACCTCACGAGTTAAGTTCTTGTAAAAGTTGTCTATACTTTGTGTCCAACGAATACCTTGCTTTTTATTCCTAGCTTCAATTTTATCAAATAATTTACTTGCTCTATTGGTGTACTCAAGACTCTTGTTACCTGCTTCAGTCAAGTGTACGTCTAAGTATTCTTTAACTACTTGAACCAAAGGGCTACCTGTCATGTTAGCCACTCCCAAGTAAATAGTAAAAAAGTTAGCACCTGTGTACTCAGGATTCATACCAGTCTGAAGCAACTTAATAATGTTTTGTTGGGTAGGAACCCAATCTCTAAACATTCTAAGTTGATTCAAGTCCTTTAACATATCAGCTGCTTTCTTATTCTGATTGCTTGCCAAAGCTTGTTGATACAACTTTTCTTTAGCATCAATCTCTTGGTTCAATTGACTGTTGGGCTCTTTTAACTGAGCAGCAATTAATATAAAAGGCTCACTTAACTGGGATGCTACTGGAGCTAAAATAGAAGACTTAGCTTCACTCTTTAAACTGTTTGATTTGTTAGAGATACCTTTAAGTTTGGCAATTAACTCCTGAGATACAATATCAAAATTCTCTACTTGACTTCTACGCTCTTGTCTAAATTCTGCAGCTCCTACAGGGTTTATATCTAAGTCAGTTTTTGTTTGTTCCATCCTCAACTGAGGCATCAAATATTGATTGTAAGCAGCCATCTGCTCTTGAACAAACTCAGCTATATGTATTGCATGATTAAATACCGATACAGCATCTTCTGAACTATAATAGCCTAAGTTGTCTCTGTGCAAATCAACATCCTTAGCAACTCTATCTACTAGTTGCTCTATTGCTACTAGATAGTCAATAGAAGATTTAATAGTGCTGCCTAATGACGCACTTGAGATGTTTCCAAATTTCTCCCTAATTCTTTCAATAGAAGCAAAACGTGGATCAATCTCAGATAACCCTTGACTTAGTTGCTTCCAACTAGAACTATTAAAAGTACTATCAACATACTGTTGGAACTGACTCAAGTTAACACTAAGTGGGTTTACAGGCTGTGCTGCATAAGGTTGGTTAAATCTTAGTTCATGCTCACCTGCAAGGTCAGGCATGTCTTCTAGATTCTCCAGATAGTCAAAGTAATCATCTATCGTTTGGTTAACTCTGTCAAACAAAGTATCTCCTAAACCTAATACGTTCTTTAAGAATCTCTTTATGTTGCCTGTAACACGGCCTATAAATGTTTTATCTTTACTTGTTCTCTCTGCTTCCTGTAAATCATTTCTAAAGTAGGGATTAGAGAGATACTCCGAAACAAATTCTTCTACATTTTTAAAACCATACTGCTGTTGTAGTCTAGGAAACTTAGATTTATACTCAGAGATGTATCTTTCCATCTCCTGTCTGAATCTATTCTCTTCGGCAGTTACTGGATTAGTTAAAGCTGAGATAGTATAAGCATGCACTGCTTCGTGAATTAACTCACGAGCAAATGATTCTTTATTAAAATCTGATGTTATTGTCTTACCAATGTATATGGTGTTACTCTTGGGGTCGTAAAATGACCTTTGAAACTCTTGGTCTACTTCAGCATCATCAAATACTGCAAGTTTAAGTGTTGGGTTTATCTTCATTAAATTACGCAATCTTTCTAACATCTTGTGTTGGAAAGGAGGTAACTCTTTGTTCTTAAGTAAGTTATCCATCAACTCTATTAACCCTGCATTGGAAAAATCCTCAACACTGTTAACAATCATATCAGGAAACTTTACTGTTCTTAAGTAATCTTTACTTACAGGTTTTACAGACTTGCCATTTGGTACTGGTTTAACTGATAGATAGTACTTGCCGTCTCTTGCTAGTACCTCGCTCTCTATTAAACTATATTTGGGGTTTAAGTTAATCTCGTTGGTGATTAGGTTAAAAGCATTTGGATTAGCATAACCTTTGTTTAGGTAACCTAGACTTGCTACTTCATCCATTTGTTCTCCTGCTCTAATCTCCCGTGGATTTAAGTTTAGTCTAAGGTGTGTATTGATTTGATCTAAAGTAGGCTCCCCAGCAAAGTTTAGCTTAGGGCTGTATCCTTGTTGACGTTTAGTCCAATCAAAACCAATTTCGGTTTTAAAACTAATAGTGGTAGTAGCCTCATATATTCTTCTCCCTTCAGCAGGTGGAAAAAATGATGTTAATTGGTAGTAGGCAGGACTAGTTATAGTTTTACCGTTGAGTGGAGATTTTATTTTTGCAAAACAAGACATTGTAGAATGTTGTATTATTAGTTATACAAATTTAATCGAAATAACAAGGAATGCAAGTAAAGACTTGCACCCCTTCACTTTGTAAGTTAAACTATCTCACAGGTATCTTCTTCAAACCCTAAGTCATCTAAGTTCCCTTTATCATCATCTTTCTGATCAGGGTCTAACTTTAAGGTAAGTTGAATATCATCTGTTTTGGTTGGAGGAAACTGTGTCGGAGTATTTGGCACATTGGTATCCGTAACATCAGAATCTTCTTCAAAGTTTTCTATAACTTCTTTTTGAATCTCTTGACTTGTTTCAGTAACTTTAGGAGTCCATTTAGAATACCCATTAAATTTCTCCTCTTGGTATCCTTTAGTTTTTAGATACTGAGCAATTAACTGATCAGAAAGATTTCCTTTAGCATATTGATTACCCACTCTAAAAGAAGCACCAGCTGCAATAGCCTGTTCTAACAAAGGTTTGTATTTATTAGTTAAAGTTTCTTTTATCTGAGCTTCAGTAACTCCCCTAAATAAACCACTACCTGAAACCATTACTACATCGTCCGCAGTATAATTTCCTGTGTTTGCTTTATCTCCCCAAGCTTCTTTGTATTTGTTGGTAGAACTCACAGTTGCAGTTCCTGATTGGAATCCAATAAACTGAGTAGACTCAGAAGCCATCTGTATATCTTTAGCAGCATTACCTGCCATATCAGTAGGCTTAACTCCTGCTTCTACTAAAAGATTAACACTAGTAGATGGTTGAGTAGATACAGGTATATCTCCTGTATTATCAATACCTATTTCAGCAAGTTTTGTATTAAGATAATTCCATATTTTAGGAGCACTGTCTTTCATATTAGAAATAGCACCTTTACCAAAAGGCATTTCTGCACCAAACTTAATACCATTATACTTCTTAGATGCCTGTTTAATAGTTTCTATTTCATCATCAATAATTTTCTTGTATTCATTAAACTGGTCATCTGTCCATTGAGTTCTCTTATCATCTACCATTGTAGTAATAGGATAAACATTTTTAAGACCTCTTGCTACAGCTTGTGTTTTACTTGCATATTTTTTATCTGCACCATATTTTTTAGCATACCAACTGTTAGGATCAATAACTCCTGAGCCTGATGTTCTACCAGCATTATCTGTAAATAAATACATATACTCTGTATCTTTTTCAGCTGATTCTCTAGTAAATCTTTGTGATTCATTTAGAGGAATTACTTCAACACTAGTAGATGGAGATTGCTGAAGAGACTCTACTTTACCTGAGGTGAGGTTTTCTCTGTTCTTATATAGCTTAAGTACTTCTGGGCTTAATCCAGTAATAGTCTTAGCCATCTCAGCATAGTTACTTACAAAGAATGTACTTAACCCTTTAATAGGTCCCGCAGTCTCAAGAGCCATTTTAGTAGAGAATCTAACTAAACTTAAGTAAGCATCAAACTTAGCACTATCAGTATCTTTAAGTTCGGTTAGTTTGTTGAAAGCATTTGTAGTATGGCTTACATAAACTTCATGAGGCACAATAGTAGATACATGGCCAGATGCATATGAACCTGCATACTGTAAGTACGAACCCATACCTAAGTCTTCAAAGAAACTTTTAACTTCTGGATTAGGACTATTTAAACCTTCTAAGAAAGCAAGTCTATAACTCTTACTGTTCTCGTCTACATCAGTGTTCTTTAGTTTAAACTCAATCTCTCTGCCTGAGTTCTCTATGTCTATATAGATGTTAGTCATGACAAAGTTGTTCCTCATTTCTGGATTCTGTAATAATCTTTGGAATCTTTCTTCCATATTATTAGCAGTTGTTCTTACAAATATTCCTTTCTTGCCTCTGTAGTACTCTAGTAAGTTTCCTTTCTCTGGCGTTTGGGCGTTTAGTAGAACATAGGGAACTAGTAGATTGTTCTTGTACCCTTGAATGGCTTGCATTTTTTCCTCTTCTTTGAACAATCCTTTTCTCTCCATAAAGGTATAAATATCTGAATGGACTTCTTTAGAATCTGATAGAGGATAAATCTGTCTCATAGTTTCTTGAACAAGACTACCTACATTAAACTGAGCTAAAGCAGACTCTTTAAACATAAAGTCGATAGCTTCTTCATTAAAGTTATTCTTTAGTTTGCTACCAGCTGTTAATAATTCTTCAGACTGGAACGAAGTTCTATAACTAGTAGTGTTAAAGTCACTCATAGAAGTTAACTCTCTCAAACTTTCCTGCTGCCTTACTACTACATAGAATTGCATCAAATATGCTAAATCTCTTATAGCAGACTCTTCCTCACTTAAACTTTCTGTAGGTTTAAAGTTGCTTATATGTTTGTTGAATATAGGATTTACTAGTAGGTTGTTTACAAAAGTATCCGTAATACCATTTGTAGACTTTACTTTCAACCCACTAATAGCTAACTGAGCAGCATCAATTAATGCTTTAACCTCAGGGTCTGTAACTTTAGTAAGTTTGTTTTTAATTAAACCAAGAATCGCTTTCTTTTTATTAGGTCTAATATTATCTAGTTTCTTTTGAATCTCTGGTCTATTACCTAACTGAAGAACTGTTTTAATAATAGGAGAGTTAATTAAACCTAACACTTGTTCTACAGGAGTTCCTGTAAGAATCATTGCGTGTGCCAATGGACTAGTTTCTTGGTCTAATCCTAATAAAATAATCCAGTCTTCTTTAGCAATGTCTACGTGTCCGTTAATGAACTCACTCAATACTTTAGAAATACGGTTTTCCCCCCGTGCATCTTTCTTGCCTCCTAAAATTATATTTCCTTGTTTGTCTTTGTTAGACTCAAAGTAATACTTCTTTAGTAGACTACCTGTAATCTTCAATCCTGCTCTTTGGAATTCTTTCTGAAGCGTATTTATCTTAGCATCGATTCCTAATGCATCTTTAGAAAGAATGTTCTCCATATAGATTCTCCAAGAAGTTAAAGGACTAAACACAGCTGTAGTGCTTATCTTCTCTCCTGGAGGTGTATACTGAGTTAAAACACTGTTTGTATTTGGAGTAATCAATGCATTGTATAATTCTCCTTGCATCAATACTCCCTTAAGAATGCCTACTAAGTTATTACTTAAACTCTTTTTGTAGGCATCTATACTTTCTACTTCTTTGCTGATCTCTCTAAGTTTACTTTTAATTAAAGATACAGTCTGTAATACACGAACATCGTTTGCAGTATCAAAACTATCTAAGTCAGCAAAAGCTCTTTGTAAATCTTCTTTATCAGAGGCAGCTTCTCTTGCCCAGCTAGCATCTTCTTTTGTTAAAAATCCACTATCTAAGAAATCTTCTACTGCTGCTTTAGCATTTAATATCTCTTTTTTAATTTCATTGATTTCTTTCTTAAGAGATTCTCTTTCTCTAAAGATATCGTTATCAGCAATTTCTTTCTCAAGTAACTCACTTAAAGTTATAAGCTCTTGTCTAGTTTTCTTTAACTCTTTTTGCTTTTCTAACTTGGCTTCGTAATCTTTTAAGTTGAATGATTTTTTATAAACCTCACCCTTATTATCGTACGATGTTTCAAAGAAAGTCAACTTATCAATATCATAATCTCCTCCTGACTTAACTACAATCTGCGCAGGAAGAACCATGATTGCTCCAGCAGATTCTGGTAAGAACTCTTTAATGGTTGCATATTCCATTTGAGAGAAACCTTGCACAGGAATACGAACTCCTACCATAGTTAACTTATCCATGTGCTTCTTTTTCCAAGCAATATCTAAAGGAGCTTTAGATCCTAGGATTTTATTTAACTGTTTTAAAGTTTCTACTTTCCCTTTACCATACTCTAACTTAAGTAAGCCTCCATGTTTTTTAACATTGAATCCTACTTTAACTTCCATAGGTAAAGTTTCCCCCGTAATAGGGTCTCTTGTATAGAATTGAAGATCGTTAGCACCAAACTCTTTTAACTGTTCAGCTGTTGGTTTAACATATCGCTTAGTCTCAAACCCTGTACCTGCTACCTGAATGTAACTCTCCCCATTGATTTTCTGAGAAATAACTTTATTGTTGATTACATTTAGTACAAGACTTTCTAATTGATTTCTGTTGTTGATTGCATCTAGAGGATACTTAAATGTACCATCTTCGTTTACTTGAATGAATCTACGTAATGCTTCAGGAGCTTCTTTATTTTCTAACTCCTCGGCAAAAAATCTTGCCATCTGCAACTGATCTACTTCTATAATTTCTTTAGCTGCATTACGTCTAATTCCTAACTTTCTTTCTAGTTTAATTGTTTCAAAAGTAATTAGGTCGTTAATATTGTTTTTAAATGAATCATACAAGGATTCAATTTGTCTTTGTGTACCTTCACTAAAGTCAGAAGATATTTCTCCATTCTCAAAGAAGTCCCCAAACACCAACTTCATCATCTGAGTAGCAAGTGTAGCTTGAGTTTTAAACTTAGGGGCTTGATACTGCTGCTCTCTTAAGTTCTGAAGGTGGATAGATGTAACATTATTTTCTCCTAGTGCGTCATTTACTACAAGTACTTTCTCTCCTTGTTCGTTAGTTACTTCTTTGTAGAAATCAATAGACTCTCCATACTGAGCCATCTTAGAACCTGACTTGAATGTATAGTAATTGATTTTGTTCCTATACATTAACTCAAGTTGCTTTTCTAAAGCTTTACCTTCTATTGCGCTAGGAATCAAAGGAATCAATGAGAACTTATGTAATGCTATTAACTTAGGGTCTTCTACAATAGCTCCGTAGTGACCTAACTTAAGAGGAGGGAATAAGGCAGAACCAAAATTCTCAACAATCTCATTCTTCTCTTTGTATAATTCTTCTGCATTTGTTGGATTGTTATTTAACTCCTGATTAATTTTTACTAGTCTTACTTGTCTGTTATATGCCTGTTCTTGTTCTGAACTCCAGCGATTGATTCCTAGTAGATAGTTACGGTAAGAGTCTAGGGTAATTACTCCTTGAGCATCTGCTTCTTTTGGTTTATTAGCGTATTCAGAAAATTCTGACTTCTCGTCCTCAGTTAAAGCATCCCAACTATCGTCACTATCATAAGCTTCTTTGTACTCCTGATAAGACTCAGAACTAAAAGTATTTACATCATTATAGACAACTGTTTTAAGAATTGGACTAAACTTATTAGCAACTCCTGTATAAGCAATACTTAATGCATCTTGGTTTGTATCATTATCAAAGAACTCTTGAGCTGCTTCATCCCAAAAGAACACATTACCAGGAGAAGAAGTAAAAGGAATACGTTTGAATATCTCACGAGCGTCTAAATTAGTTTTATCAAAATTTGATAAATCCCCAACAAACATTTTTAAGAACTCAACGTTATGTACAAAGCCGTTCTTCAAATAGATTTCAGCTAAATAAGGCAAGTTTTCTACTGTAATCTTTGGAGGATTATCTCTAACCTCACTAGGCAGTAACTGTGTACTTATAAGATTAAGTTTATTTAACTTCTCTACAGTTTGTTTTAATCTTTGGGCTTGAGTTACCTCTTGTCCTGTTGTAATATTTACAGAAGTACTAAAGGTATCTACTAGCTTGTCTACTAACTTCTGAGACTCTTGTGAGAAGTACTCTTGTAAAACAGTAGACATCATTGATGTAGCCTCTGTGTAGGCTGCAATTACTTCTTCTCTAGTTTTAGCGTCTTTGAATTTATTTAATGTATCTTCAGGAAGAATGTCATTAAAGATAAAGAGATTCTTACCCAATCTGTCATACGTTGTACCTCTACCTTTTTCTTCTATCAGCTTTATGATTCTTGTTGCTTCTGAAGCTAAGTAACCATTGAATAACTCGGTTAAACTTTTTTCTGATTCTAATCTTTCCGTAGGAGTAATAAGTTCCGCAGCATTTAAAGCCACGTATATCTTTTCAGAAAGAATTGGATTAGAAGCACGAACTGTAAATGCAGCTGTCTTGTCACCAAAACGAATATTTTCCATCTCAAGAGATTGGAAAAAACTAGCAAAGTCTTGGAAGATTTTATCATTTGGATGCTGGTCAGTAGTTGTTTTACCTGACTTAGCTCCAAAGTTTTTAATCTCCATACCATCAAAATTGGCTATGTTAAGTTCTATAGGATTACCTAACGTATCTTTCTTCCGTACATAAGTACCTAGAGGGTTTGCTTCTATAGCATTCTTAGTTCTAGGTAACCCAAACATTCTTTGTAACCAAAGTGATCCAAGAATATCTGGATTCTTACGATAATCAAATCTTTCAAAACCTGGTATGTTGATTAACTCATCGTAACTGCTTACTGAGTTAATTACATTTGTTTGTTGAGTTAAATAAAACCATGGGCCTCTTACAAACTTTTTCTTGTCTGCTGCGTTCATATAAGAACTTGGCCTAAACTCAGCATCGTATTGAGTAAAGAAGTTAATAAAAGGACTAATTTCAGTTTTCTTAATTCCCAAGTATCCAATAGCTTGTTTAACACCTCCTTTATAACGCAACTTGTTATCTGCAAAAGCTTGTTCTAATGCTGCCTCTACGTCAGGTCTTACTTTACCTTTAGATACATAAATCTCTTGGATGGTATCTCTAAGAAATGAAAGAGGTCTATCTACTTTTATTTTAGCATCATCAGTTAAATACTCATTTGCAATGCTAACAATCTTTAACTTCTCGTAAATAGTTTTTAACTTATCTAAGTTTGCTTGGATAAATTCCTTAGTCCCATTAATGTTGGTACTTTTAAGATACTCTTGATTGTTAAGCCCTAGTCCAACTGATTGTAAAAACTGTACAAACTTATCTAGACGAGCAGGGAATAAAAAGTTCTGCATAGGAACTTTCTTAGTCAAAGCACTTCCTAAGTCGTTAAATAAACCTTGAAAGTCTTCTATAATTCCTTCTAGATTTACTTCGTTTCCTTCTAAACCCTTTACTAAATATTTTTGATTATAACTAAAGTACTGAGAATCATAAAGAGCTACTGCATTTCTAACAGGTTGAAATCCTTTTAGTTGCTGTGTTGTAGCAATCTTACCGTTTTCTTTTAATGTAACGTCTACTACTACAGAAGAAACTTCAGGTACACTAAATACTCTTTTAAATTCACTAGCCAATAAGAATTGTCTAACATCCTTAAAACTTCCAGGGATTTTAGCATTCGGTATCTTACTCAACAAGTAAGCAAACTGAGGATATCTACTAGATAAACCTTCAATAGCCTCATACATGTCCGAATAATTAGTCATACCTGACAATGTACTTCCTAGTAAACTCCAGTTCTTTTGGAAGTCTCCTGACTTAGGTAGTCCTGTTACAGTTGATTGAACTTGAACTTGTGTAACTTGTTGATATTCTTCGCCTGTTTCAAAATCTATTTCTCCTGGGATAGCAGTACGGTATGCAGGTAATGAAGTAACTAATCCTAATATAATAGAAGAAGCCCTTTGAGCTTGTGATTTATCTTTTGACTTCCAATCTTCAGAATCTCCAAACTGACTCTCAAGTTCTGCTTCTCCTACTAAACCTTCTTTAGAATCGTACCAAGACTTAATCTTATCAAAGTTTTGTACAAGGATTTCATTGTATGCTAATCTCTCAGGGTCTTCAGAAAAGTGTTGTCCTGCTTTTACTCTACCTAAAATAGTATTACGTTGATTTACTAACTCACTGTACACACCATCCCATGACTTTTTTACTCCTAGTAAATACTGAAGTGTGTCATAGATGTCTTGTCCCTGTTCTTCTGAAAAGAATATTTGGCGAGCAGTTTCATTAATAACACCATCTGGAATATTAATTGCCATGCTAGTTGGCAAGTTAATACTTGACTTTAGCTGCTCTCTTTGATCTTGTGCTTGTTTCTGTCTCTTCTCTACATAACTTACCACTTGTTCTAAAGAGTAGTCTCCTTCTTCGTTAGGAGTATACTCTCTAGTGAATGCAGGTAAAAAACTTTGTGCTACTAACTTAAGTGCATTCTGTCTTTCTCCTTTTGTTACTGGGTGATTTAGTAGAGCAGTATAAAGAGGATTTTCTATTACCTCATTTCCTACTTTCTTTTTATCTAAAGGTTGTTCATTGTTTGCATTCCAAACAAATATCATAGCAGGTTCAGACAAAATCTGTCTGTACTCTTTTTCGTAGGAAGTTCCTTTTATACTACAGGCGTTCATCTTTTACTAACATGGGGGTGGGTTAAGGGCATCAGGGTCAGTACTTCCTTCAGTTGGAAGAATTACTCCTAATGTATCCATTTCTATACCTAACAAATTTAATACATCAAAAACGTTTTCAGCATTTTCTGAAGCTATTTGTGGTAAATTCTCTTGTAGCTTATCTAAGTTTGTTTGGTCTGCGGCAGCAATAGTAGTAGCCTCGGTAGGTTTAACAGCTATTTCTCTAGAAGGCTTTTCAGTACGCAGTTTAATATGTTTGATAATCTTAGAATCAAATCCAAGTTTAATCAGACTAGTTGACACAGGACTCTTATGCTTGTCAAGTACTTCTGCTTTCTTACTACCTAGAGTTAATCCACCAATAGTAACTGTACCATTAGCTTCTGCATACTCGGATGCAAATGCTAAGATACTAATTGAATCTACAGGTAATCCAAAGTCTTCTCCTAAGATAGCGTAGGTAGTTTGTTGAATAGACCACTTGCTTACGTTAGAAGGATAACCTTGTTTAGAACTATACAGAGTACTTGTAAACTTATTTTGAGTTCTGTACTTCTTATTCTTAAAGTCAATGATGTGTACTTTACCTTCAGGATCTACTGCTAAGATATCCATTGCTCCAGCTACACCTTCATAGCCAGTTTCTTGTTTTTCTTTTTCAGTAAACTCACGATGTACAATCAATCCTTCAGTAAACAACTTCCACCCTTGTGAATTTAATTCCTCCTTAACTTCTGTAAGTTCTGCTAATAGTTGGTCAAACTGTTCTTGAGTAAAGTTAATCTTATACCCAGTACCTCCTTTAAGAGATTTGCCCATACGTTCAGCTTCTTTAATGTAATCAGCTAAAGAGTTTATTTTATTGCCACCAAGTACGTCACGGCCTATAATATCAAGTAAGTTACCTACAGCTGCACCCATCTCCATATTAACGATAGAGTCTTCTGTAACAACATTACTGTCTCCTAATGCTCGTTTAACAAAATTAGATTGTCTTTCATAACGCTTCCCATTAATAAGGTAACCTTCTTTACTTGGATCAGGAATCTTTTTAGAGTCAGCAATCATTTTTTCAACAGCAGCAATTGTTGTTGCCTGTGTTGGTGAGATGTTCTCACTTATAACTTTTGCTTCTTTGGCTTGAGTAAATTGAGTAGCCTCACTTGGAGTTTGTTCTTTTACAGATAAGTTCTCCGTACTAAATTCAAGTGCATAGTCTGTATTCTTAGTTATAGTAGAGCCATCAGGTTGCCCAATAGTAACTACTCCTTTACTTACAGACATACCTTTAACAGGAGCATTTACTTTTACTCTGTCTCCAGCGACTATCTTTTGTCTTAGTCCATTGAACTGTTTCTGCGTTTCCGTAGGTTCTGCTTTATACTTAGGGGTGGGCAAATAAAATGCTAGAGATTTATCTCCTGATTCATTTCTATTACCATCTTCTCCATACTTCTGAATATTTCCGTTATTATCAAGTACAGTAAACAACAAAGCATTTAAATCACTAAATTGAATAGGTCGAGTTCCTAAGATAGGATACTTAAGTCCAATAACTTTATCTTTAGTTCTATCTACTTTTAACCAAAGTGTTTTGCCATCTTCTTTTCCTTTCTCTATTGCATACAATAATACTCCATCTTTACTTACTACTTTAACTTTAGTAAACTTGCGGCCATCTGCCATTTGAATTGATACTTCTCTGTTTTTATTAAGAGCAATTAATTCTTCATCACTAGCATCTAACTTTTCTTTTCCTTTTTCTGTAACATCCGACTGAGCAACTTTGTTAACAATAATTTGGTCAAACATATAATCCAGTACAGTCTGTCTTAAGAATCCACTTGGAAACAAAGACATAAATTCTGCACGTAACTCTTGTAACCTTTGTTCTCCTACAGCTAAACTAGCAGCTTCATTAAAAACTTTTTCTAAACCTGCAAGAGTTTCTTCTCCAAGAACTTCATCTATCATAGTAAATAAATCTACTATAGCAGTGTTTACATCCTTCTTGTCTCTAATCTCTTTATTCAATCCAAAAATAATTGATTCTTGTATCTCATAATGAACAAGATTAACCAAGTCTTTTTTACTAGTGGGTCTGAACATAGGAGTGGTAGAAGATATTTGTGTCTTATCTGCTAACTCATCTTTCTGATTCTCTGTAGCAGGAGGTGTAATAACAGGTGTTGGAATAACTTCAACTACAGGTTCTATAATCGGTTCTACAACAACAGGCTCTGCTTCAGTTAAATCTTCAGCCGCATTTTCAACTGCTTCTGTACTTGCAGGAACATTCTCAGTCATACGAGCCAATTGGTACAGATTAAACATGTGCGTATAATCAGATTCATTGACTGGTTTGTTTTCTGCTATCTCTCCCATTTGAGCCAAAGTCTTTGCAATCTCTTGATTAGATTTACCTAAGACTTGCATTACTGCAGCCATCATAGCTTGAGCTCCTTTGATATCAGGGTTCATTGCTATCTCTGTTATTAAAGCACTAATGATCCTAGAACGTTCTCTAGGCAAATCAACTAAAGTATCTACTTCTCCTGTAATCTGGTTATCTACAACTTCTACTTGCTGCTGCTCTACTATATTTTCTAGTAGATTTAAGTTACTCGTAAAAGAGTCAGTGATATCTTCTGGAGTAAGTTCTGGAACTTTTAGTTCTTCAGTAGCATCTACATTCTCTAAACCATCTAAAGATACTTCTTCTCGTTCAACTTTCTGAGCATTCTCTTCTTTCGTAATTGCCGCATCAATATCATTTATTTCTTTTTCAATTTCTTTTTGATTTCTTCCTAAGTATAAACCAAACTCTTGTAGGTCAAATAACTCTGAACCTTTGTCTTGATTAGTTTTAAAGCCAACTTTTTTAACTGCTGCAAACTTTTTAAATATAAAATCACTAAACTTCTCCTGTTGTTCTAGTGACATATTTGCATTAATAGCCCCGTGCTGTAAAACTTGAGTTAAAACAGAATCATACTTCTCTACTTTTGTTTGTAGATCTAACAGTTCATCATCTATTCTTTCCGCTAAATCCTCAAACATATCTTTTTGAGAATCATTCAAATCTGATATAGTTTTATATTTAACTCTTTCAGTAGCGGTGTTAGCAGTAGTAGGTGCACTTTCTCTTGTGTTATCGACAGTAGGGCCTGCTTCAGTCTGCTCTAAGTAATCTAAGAAATTGTCAACAAGGTTTTCTTTATCTTGTTTTACTTGCTCTAAACTTTGTTGTGTCTGACCTGTAATATGATAATACATATCCATACCATTTTCAGGATCTAACATTGATTGCACTACTACATCTATAGCGTCTTCTCCTGTTTTGATTTCTGACAAATCTAAAGGAGATGCTTCTCCAGTAGAAGTAACAGCTTGGATAACTGGATTGTAAGTTCCTCTATCTAAAGCAACTTGTTTTGCAGATGCTCTATCCTCAGAAGCTTGTATTAAAGCATTACGGTATTCTTTTAAAGCACTTATACGAGTCTCTGGTGCTTTCTGTTGGATAGCACGTGCAAGTTGATTATCTGCATTTTCAATAGACTCAGATAAAATCTGACTATTAGATGAAAACTTAGCAGTCTGAACTTTAGCTGCAATAGTATCATTAACTATCTGAGTCTTTTGAGTATCAGACATACTCTCAAATACTGAAACTTGTCTTTTATACTTATCAATTCTTTTAGTCGCTTCTTCAGATTCAGCAAGTAATGCAGTACGTTCCTCATCTTTTATAACAGCATTATCTTTACCAAGCTTTTCTTCAATGCCTCTTGCTTTAAGTACTTGTTTAAAGTAATCAAACTGTTTATCCTCATCATTAACTAAGTCAGCAGTAAATCTAGCAGCATCAGGCTGTCTCTTTAAATTTTGTACACCAAACTCATCTGCAACTGAAACTAAATCTTGAACCCTACTTAACATGTTAGTAGCCTGTTCCTGAGTAATCTCACCTGCTTTGAATGCTGTATTGATTTTGTTCTTGTAGTAATCCGAGTTAATCATCATGTCATACATTGCAGAATATTTTTTATTCTCAGTGTATATTTTCATCTGATTACTAGCACCTGCAGAAGGAACAAAGAATCCTCCAGCAAAAGCATTTACAATACTATCAAAACTTAATTCATTGGGAGCTTCCTGTCGGTAATTAGCATAACTAGTCTTAGCGTCAATTACACCATTAACAAGTTCTGAAAATACTTCTTCTATACCTTCCTCTGCACCACGTGATGCATAGAATCTACCCGCTGCTCCTACTTTACCAAAAAGTTCTGCAGAGTTACGAGCTAAATAATTAATTGATTTTTCCGAAAACTTATCTCCAAGTACTCCAGAGTATAATGCACGGTATTGGTCAAAGTCACCTATCCAACTTTTTGCTCCTAGTTTTCCTAAAAGACTTTTAAAGCCAGTTCCTTTTTCAGCAAAGTCATCTAGATATCTGATGTTAGGAACAAAGTTTTCAGCAATAAGTTCAATACCTGTACTTAGCAAAGCTACGTTATGAGCAATGCTACGTGCGTTCTTCACACCTTGCATTTCTAATCTTTCTAAAGTTCTGTTGTATTGTTCTGGGTACATTACTGTAGCCATACCTAAAGCAGAAGGAATACGATCAGCCAATGCTTCTTTTAAGAAAACATTGTTACTGTTTCTAAATGTGTTCCCCCAAGCAGCGGCTGTGCTACCTGTCTTTTGTAAAGTCAACGCAAACCTGGCAGCATTAGCTTGCCCTAGTAGTGTAGTAGTAACACCAGTAGCCAATCCTGCTTTTAAAACACCTCCCCCTAAACTTTGAGCTATTCTACCTGCTCCAGAAAAAGCATACAACTGTGGTAAAGTTTCTGCACCTGTCATTAAAGTACCTTTCCAACTAAAGTTCCAACCTGTAGGATTGTACCAACTTGCTGCTGGGTCTGTCCAAAAAATAGTTGTACTTGTAATTGGTTTTCCTGCCATTAAACTTGCTCTCTCATCAATTACTTCAGGAACATCTAAACGTTGCCTCATGTAATTGTAGAATTGATTCCTATCGTTATAACTAGCACTCTTAGGTACTCCTAAGGTTTCATTTAATATTGTTTGGTCAGTAAACTTTGCAATGTCAGCACCCATGCCTAATGCTTTTCCCCACACTCTATTTCCAAGTTCTTTCCAGTAAGCTCCTGTTTGAGTTTTACCAAAATTGCCTACCATCATACTTAAAGCAACATCTTGATACCAAGCAGTTTGTACGGGGGCATTCTTTAGATCATTCCAATTCTTTTGTTGATCTAAAAACAGTCTGCGATCCTCTGCAAAACTTTTTATAAGACCGTTGTTTTTTATTTTGTCGTACTTGTATACTTCTGGAATTGTTTTGCTAAAAGAATCACTATACTCTACTTGACTATCTAACTCTGCTAGTCGAGTTTCATATTGTTGTTTATCTTCTTTAGTAGATGTACCAAGCATCTCTTTTTTATTGTACTGTAACTTTAACTGCTCACGTTCTTTAATAGACTTGATAGTTCTATTATCTAATTCCTCTGAAATTGATTGAGCGAATTTGATACCAGTAAAAATAAGATCATCTTTAGTATCGTTATATTTATAGCTACCTGTTTCTCTATTTCTAGTTTGGTCGTACCCTTGTACGTTAGACATTCCTTCATAAGATCTACTAAGGTCTAAAGCTTCTGTGTTATTTTTTACAAAAGGATCTTCTAAAGTAAAGCCTTGTTCTCTTCCTGCCGTAGTTGACTTTTTGGAATATTTAGTAGGATTAGTGAAACGAATATAGTCTTGATAGCTTTCAAATCTTCCTGATTCTACTAATATCTGACCAAGTCCAAATGCACTCTTATCTAATCCATATTGTTTTTGCTGTTGCTCAAAAAACTTTTCTTTAGATAACTGTGGATTAACCTTTGAAGCTTCTTTATATCTAGTATCAATTATGTCTAAAACTTCATTAGCTAACATAGCATTAGCTCTTTTATTATATACGCTAGATAGTTCTTCTTTTAGTGCTTTGTATTTATTCTTGTTTCTTTGGTAATCTTGAGAACCTTGCCCTACAGTTAAAGAAGTTTGTTTTATATCTGACTTACCTCGATTGTATTGTCTTTGTGCATTCTCAAATTCATCAGTAGCATTTTTATCTTGAAGATCTAGTTCACTAATTAAACCTTCATAGCTCTTTGACAGCCCATTAAAATCTTTTGAAGTTGTAAATCCTTTAACAAGTCCTTGGTAACTACTTAATCTTTTAGTGTGCTCTGCCTTCATCAAACCTGCAACTGTAGGAGAATCCATCAAACCACTGTTATAATCAATGTATAACTTATCTAAGTTCTTGATTAATTCTTTCTCATAGTTCTTATTCTTGTATTGATCAGGAACAAAATTAAGTTTACTTGAAGCAGTAGGAAGATTATCAATATAGTTTTGGTGTAAAGTAGATTGAAGATTTGCTCCTAATTGTCCTAATTGTTTTGGACTAAGTTTAGCTAACCCCTCAGAAGTTGCTTGATCATCTATTAAAGCTGTAGGGTCTCCAAAAACAATTGCTTTCTTTTTAATAGGATTTTCTACACTAGCAGCTAACTTACTTATGGCATCTGATTCGTCTTTTGTAAAATCTTTACTAGCTTTAACTGCTACGTTACTAAGAGAAGAGTTTATGTTACCTAGAGATACTCCTTTAGCCATTGGGCTAGGTGTTGGAGTATTTACTACTGTACTTGGAATTGCACTAGTGCTACTACCATTAATACTTGTATTAGGAGTAACTTGATTTGTAGTAGGATTAGAAGCCAAAAAACTTCTTCTATTCTCAGTATAGATATCAATATTATTAGCGGTTCTTAAAGCCGCTTCGGGAGAAACACCCTTACTAACTAAGGATGCTGCTCGTATAGTTCCTGGAGAAATCATTAGCTGTCAGTTTTCTTTTTGATTGCTTCAGCTGTCTTCTTTAAATCTTCTGCAGTCGGTGTTTTTTCACCTCCTCCACCAGCAGTACCAGTTTTACCAAAAAGCATTTTACCTAACTCTGGATTGGTTTCAAAGAATTTAGCTTTTGCATTTAATTCTCCTCTTGTCTTTGCACCTTCTTCAGCTTCTATCTGTTCAGGGGTCTTGTTGCCTGACTTACCAGTACCTCCTGTTTTAGCACGTACTTCAATAGAACTAGCAACTCCACTTTCAATAAGTTGAACAGGATCAGATGACAAGAAATCTTCTACACTAGTTACATAACCATTGCCTAAACTACGATTAATGCTAACCACATATCCTTTATCTTTATTAGCCTCAGCGTATTGGTAAGTTCTTTTTAAAGTTTCTAACTGACTTGTCATTCTTTCTTTAACAGTAACACCTAATTTAGTGTTAGCATTAATTTGGGCAATCATACTATTTACTCTATCAGAACCAGTAGTACCAGTAACATTAGTTACTACTTTACTAATACCTTTAAGAAGATTAGTAGATGCTCCACTTTGTGTTGTGTACTCAAGTTCATTTTCAAACTGAGCATTTTTTCTGTCCTCAGCACCTCTTGCATAAATCTCTGACATTGTTTGACGATGCTCCATGTTCTTTAAATAAACTTTATCTTCTTTTAAGTCAGTCTTAATTACCTCTTTAACTTGGTTTCCTGCAATACCAGAAATAAATCTATTGGTAAAGAAAGGAAGATACTCTCCCATATCAAACTGATCAGGATCCATATCAATGTTAGCTTTAGTAGCAGCTTTAATGTCTTGAGCTTCTTTAATAACTCTTTCAGCATTTCGAATATCTGAAAGTTGTTGAGCTGTGGGATTCTTAACCTTTCGCAAATCTCCTAAAGCATACATTGCTTTTTTGGATTCTTGTTCAGCCATTAACGCTTCTTCTTTGTTTGCTCCTACCCAAGTTTGGTAAACAACATCACTACCCATACGATACATTTGAGCTTGTGCATGCACTTGAATCTGCGCCTGTTCATCTGGTGTAAGACTTTGAGAAATACGAGCAGCAATCTGCTCTCTAGTTTTTCTTTCTATGTCTACTTTCTCAATGTACCCTGCAGGACCTTGACGATATATAGTAGACATCTCACCTTGTACGTCTTTTTCGATATCCGCTAATTTCTTTTTGATATCAACATACTGAGTGTAACTTGTATTTTTTTGTAACTTTTGTCCAAGTCCTCCCCCTTCAATGTGTTTTTGGATATCGTACATATAAATTAAATCATTGTCTGCATTCCTTTTATCTTTAGGTACAGATGCTAATTCTTTTTGACGACGCTGATATTCTGTTCCATTATCAAGAGCAGTCTTAATGTAGTTGTCGTTTTCAAAAGGCTTACCTAAGTTAATTACAGCTTCTACATTTGACATGTTAGAAAAATCCAATCCAGCATTTTGCTGAACGTTCTTTACCATTTTATTTAACTCTTGGTCAAAGTAGTTACGTTCATTTTCATTAATGATATTACTACGTAACTTACCATAGTTATCTAGATTCTGTTTAATTTGTTTTTTACCTTCATCATACATCTCCTGCTTTTTTAAAGCAACCTTGATAAGGTCTTCAGCAGGAAGTGCGTTTATATAAGGGCTAGTTACAAATTGAGTATGTTGTGCTGAAATAGCCATAGTTTAATTATTTATTGTTGTAGTATTTGAAGTAGCAGTGGCGGTTTCATCTACTTCTGGAATTGAAAAATCATTGCCGTAAGCTGCACTAAGTTGATTAACAAATTCTTTACTTGCATCTTTTTTAACAGTCATAGAACGTGTCTTAGGGTCATAGTCAAAGCTCTTAACAAAATTGTTATACCAGAATTGTTTTCTAGCTTCTTCCATTTTCCAAACTGCACGTTTATCAGATGCAGATTTTACTAGGGCTTGGCGTTGTGCTGTAACAGCATCGTCAGCACCTGCAATCAAAGTATTGTATACTTTGTCTAAAGACTGCATATCCTGAACATCCTCTTGCCACCTAGCACTTGCATTTATTTGATCAACTTGTGCTCTTTGTTGTCCGTCAAAGTTTTGTTTCTCTGAGTATAGTTTTTGTTTAGCACCTAACGTAGCAATCAATGCACTGTTAGGATCAGCCCCTGCATTAAGTGCAGCCATATATGAACTATCTACATCTTGAAGTTGAGGTTGAATATTCAAAGTCTGAGGCATTACATATGGAGCATTGTAATCCATAGGAGCATAAGCAAACATTTGACTAGCCGCTGCTCCATAAATCTCTGGAGCTAACTGAGGATAATCAAATCCTTCAGGAGTATACTTACCCATAGTAGCATTTTCTAATTGAGTATTATAAGTATTTCCATTATCAGTAGTTTTTACTGGAGTTCCTGGAGGTTTTGTAGGTTTTTTAGGTTCTTCATCTTCAAAAGCACTAATCTGCCCAATTGTTGTATTACCTCCCCATTCATCTACAGGAGATATAGGAAGTCCCATCCACATGTGATCCGAAAGTCCTTCAGGAGCAATCCTAAAACCTTTCAGCATGTCTGTGGACTTTCCTTTCTGTGTTTGTTTAACTGCCCCAAAAGCTTTGTAAGCTGCTTGATATTTTTGAGTAAACTCCTGACTCATCTCAGGAGCGTCTAAAGTATATCCTGTTACTTCTCCTTTAGCATTTTTAACTTCTTTTGGTTGAGTCTTTAACCAAGGAATATAAGGAGACGCTTTACCTGCTTTAACATCCGCTAGGTACTGAGGACTTTTAACATAGTCTGCAAATAATTGAGCTGTTTTCTTTTGACTTTCATTACCATCTTTAGATCTGTCTAACTCAGGATTAAACAAAGCATCCTCCATGCCAATACCTTTGTAGAATTGTCTCATAGAATCTAAAGAATGGTTTCCTGATTCCATAATATCTACAAGTTGGTTAGAGTCTTTTACCATTAAATTCTTATCCTTAATCTGTAGTTGGTAAGCAGATAAAAGAGTAGGGTTTAAAGTTTCTCCGTATTCATTTAATCTGTTTCTAACTAAGTTAAATACATCTCCTCCGTACTGGTCTCTATAACTTTTTCCTTTAAATTCTCCTTGACCTTCTACAAATACTTTTTTACCATTAGGTAAAGTTTTGTAATGCATTGAAGAAGGATCTGTTGCATTTGAATTGGTTACAGTTCCTGCAGCACTAGGGTCAGCCGTTTTATTAACTTGTTCGGTTGCACTATTTGCTACTGTTACTGGGTTTGCTCCTAAAGTACCAGAGGGATTAGGGTTTGCTTGTGCTGCTACTCTATTATTTTCTGCAGCTTGAACTCTATCTTGTATCTGTTTAGTTAATGCATCAGCCTCATCTGCTACAATACTCAAGTCTTGTTCTTTCCAACTTGAAAACTTTTCAGGAAAAGCTTTTTTTACTCGATTTTCATATGTATAGCTAGGGTTATCAAACATCCCTTGATTATGATAGTATTCTTTTTGTTGCTCAGGAGTGAGAGCCATAGAAGCAGTTTGAGGTTGGTTTGCTGCAACTACGGATCCTACACTAACTAAACCTTTTTGTCCTTTTTTAATACCTTCAGCTTCCATCTCTCCATTAGAGTCACCATTAATACCTTGTTGAATCTGAAATAACTCTTGGAGCTTTTTCATATTCCTATCCATCATAACCTCAGCAGTAGTTCTATCTACAGACTTGCTATGGGGATTCTCAAGGGTATCCTTGTATTTAGTTATATCAAACTTTTTTGCTTCTTGTGCAAAAGTATTTTTTAATCCTGGAACTTTTAAGTGGTCAGAGAATACAATAGTGCCTTCAGGCAAAACAAAGTCTTCTCCACCTTGTGAGTGCTTCTTTCCTCCTACTACATAACTATCCATGTTAGGCAACATAAACATTTCACCACGTTCTAGCTCTGCTTCCTCTGCACCTGACTCTGTGCCTCTACGAATCATAGCACCATCTTTAGCATAAATTACACTCTGGCTTCCTGGTCTTCCCATATACTCATATTCGTTAGGCATATAACGAGGACGGTCATTTAAATTTTGAATACGTTGGTTTATGTCTCCTCTTGTTTGGACATCATCATAAATTCCTTTTGTAGCAGAAACAAGCCCTGTACCTGTGCGAATTACATTTCTCCAATCAGTATCACGAAACATATCTTTCCAATTACTATCAGAACTAGGTTTAGCGTTAAGAGATTCTTCTGAGGCTGCCTTTACTCTTTCATTGAAGTTAGGGTCTTGGAAATTTTGGAGTGACTTTGGAGTAGAAGTGAGGAGTTCAGTTTGTCCTAATATCTGATCTTGAGTACGAATATCGTTAACATCTTGCCCTTGCATTAAATCAGGAATTCCTGTAATCCCATAACTATTAGCTGTTTGAAAATCATCTGAAGACATTGGAAATGCTTCACGCATTGCCTTAATTTCTTCTGGAGTATATTTCTTAGGACTGTTTATTTTTAAAGGGTATCTACTAAAGTATGCTTGTTGAGTTGCTAACTTTTCTTCAAATTCTTTAGTTTTGTCAGTAACCATGTCTGACAAAGTCCTACCCTCTAACTGATTCGTTGGGTTATTTACTACAGGGTTAGTCTGATACTTTTTCTTAAAAAGCTCAGTCTTTAATCCTTTAACTCTATTTTTTCCAGTATTCATTAACTTTAAATATTAATTAACTTTGTAAGTTAAATATACTTGCACTTAAAAAGTTTAAATACAAATATACTCTATTAACAATAAAAATCAAGAGTATACTAACCTTGACCCCTCGAAGCTTTCTGATAGTTCTTACTCTGCTTTAACTTAGAAGATTTAGTTTTAGCATGAACTCCAGGGCGACTAACTTTAGACTTCTCTTTAAATGAAGCAGAGTTAGAAACTACTTTGGTTGTTTTTTTAGTTGCCATATTACCATTTTACTTTATTAGCCCAGTATGCAGCTGAAGATTTACCTTTAGCTATATTCTTTGCGTGACGTGATTTAAAAGATGCTGCTCGCTTAGTATTAGTTCTATCTCCTGTTACACCTGCTTGACCAAAACGAATTAATTTATAATTGCCATCAACCTTAGTAACTACTGCATGACTCTTACCTCCGCTTGTAGTTCTTTTAGGTTTGTCTACTCCGCTAAATCCCATCTTCTTATAACGGTCTGGGAACTGTCCACCCTTCTTCATATAGTACATATCTTGGATAGTACCTCCATTCTTATGTGCTAGGAGAGGAGAGAGTAACATGTGTTGTCCTGCATGCTCAAGTTGATGTCCTACTCCATGTCTAGTAGCAGAACCAATAGCGTTACTTGCAGCACTTCCTACTTTAGTTCTATTTATAGCACTAGCTGTTCTGCCTAGGGCATTTTTAGATACATTTCCTGCTTTACCTTTTAAAGCAGCAAGTGCTGCTGTCTTAGCAGCAACTCCAGTAGCTTCTCCATAATTACCTTCAGATAATTCTCCCATTGCATCTGCAGTACCTGAAACTAAATTAGCTCCAATACTAAGTGGGTTTACTAAATCTAATGCTTTACCAACAGGAGATTGCATTGCTAGTTGTGCAGCTTGTTTAGTTTGTAGAATATTATTTGCTGCATTACCAGCACCAACTGCTGCTGCTCCTGTTGCCGTAATATCAAATAAATCAGTTACTACATTTCTGTCGCTACTTGCATTTAAATAAGTACCAAAACCTTCCATATAGTCACCTATATTTTTCATTGACACATCGCCAGATTTAATTTTATTAAATGCAGTTCTACTTGTCTCGGCAGTAGTAGGTGCGTTAGATTTTATACGTGCTTGTTCGTCTGCTCTAACTTGACCAATCACTTCATCCATTACTTGCTGAGAGTCTGTCTTAGGAACAGGGCTACCTAATCCAACAGCTCTTCCTGCCCTTCTTACATTGCCTTTTACTCTATCCATAAAAGAACGTTTCTTTTTAATGTCTACAGCTTGCATTCTCTCTATATCAGTAGGAACTTCTTCTTTAGGTGCAGTGGCATATGCAGAAGCTTTTGCAAAATCAAACCCTGGTGTGCCTGCATTCATGTTAGGAACTCCCATTAAGTTCAAAGCACCATTTTGCATTTTGTATCCATACTTAGAAGCAGTTTCTTTTGCTTTAGAGGCATCACCATTAGCAGCAGCCATAAAACGAGCACGTGCAATATCAGCAGGCATTTTACCTCCCATCTGCATTGTACTCATTGCCATAGCTTCTTGAAGTACAGAACGACCTGCACTAGTTTGAGGCATATTTCCTCCCATTTGCATCATAGGCATCTGAGATTGATTATTAATCATATCTACAATAGGGGAACCTGTCATTCCTCCCTCTTGCATATTAGCTCTAATTTTAGCTTGAACGTATCCTGGCAATGCTTGGAATCCAGGATTGTTTACACCTCCCTCAGCCATGTTAGATTTAATCTTACGTTCTTGTTTAAGCATCTGAGCAGTAGGTTTCTTACCACTACCACGATTTGCACGGATGTTATCCCAAAGACCTCTTTGTGAATATGAACCATCAGCCCGTTTTATCATCTGTTTTTTCATTTCTTATTTTTATTTTTATACTGCTTCTGTAAAGTCATTGGTGCAGAAGCTATAACACTTCCATTAACTCCTGGTATGGACATACCTCCTTGTCCAAAAGCTTTGTTGTAACTTAAACCAATATTATAAGAACTTGGGTTATTGCCACTTTGTCTGTAGCCAGCTTTTACATTTAAGTTCTTTAATATTTTAGCTCTTGCTTCTGCAGATATAGACTCTAACCCTAGTTCTTGACTTCCTTCGACATTACCTGATAACTGTAATCTATCTTTAAGTAGAGATAACTGTGCATCTGCATTATAACGATAACCTGTTTCAGGATTATAGTTACCACTTACATCATAAGACAAAGGACCTATATCGCCTCGAACACCTGCGTTGATATTGTAGTTATCGTTTACTTGAAATTTAGGATCCTTACCTGTGGCAGAAAGAAGACCGTTAGATGTTTTGCCTCCTCCATAAATGCTAAGACTTTCTGGTAAAAAATTTAAGTTAAAAGCTAGTTCAGATATTTGTTCTTCGTCAGACATCTTTTTCTTATAACTTACGTTTCCTTTTTTTCCTCTATAAGTTAACTTTTGTTCTTCAGGACTAATTCTAATAGAACCTTTTGGTAAGTTTTTTGTGTAGGTTAATCCACTATACATGTCTTGTACTGTGTTCTCGCCAAATGGGTTATAAGAACCTTCGGTACTAAATTGACCTGCACTTGTGGGAACATTAAGAGAGTAATCAATACCTTGTCTAAAAGCATTATTTACATTTTGAGAAATATCACCAGGCATACCTATGAGTTCTTGTTGACTCATCCGATTTAATCTACGAGCATAGTTAGTAGCACCTGAAGATAATTCTAACCATTCAGGAGTTTTTATATTTCTGGAATCTGAACTTTTTAGGTAAGAATTAAAACGTGCTTGCTGTTCAGGAGTCATGTTTTCATTCTTTACTTTAGCTCCTATTTGCATTTTCTTTTCATAAACTGCATTGTCATTGGGGAATGAATAGTCTTGTCCAGGCTGCATTACTTGAGTGTCTCCTGAAAGCATACCAATACCCATTATAGGAGAATCAAAATAATCCTTTTCTCCGTTAGGACCCTTCATGGTAATCTCACTAGAAGGAACAACTACGTCACCATTCTGATACCACATACCAGTTTTACGTACGGGAGTTTTACCTCCTATAGCATACTTTTTTTTGTAGTGTTCAAATAGAGATGACTTCATTACTTTTTCATTTTAGATAAAGTTTTAGCTAGGTTAGCTCTCTTTACTGTAGTTGATGAAAACTTTTCTTTATTAGATAATACTTTTTCTCTGAATGCACTTGTAGTCATACCAGCACGTTTAGCTTGTGCAGTAAAAGAACCTGGATTTTTAGAAACAGCTTTTTGTATCCACTTACCGCCTTTTTTCATTACCATACCTTTTTTGGCATAGTACATATCTTTTAGACTAGAGTTATTCATAATACTAATAATTAAGTTAAGCTAAGCAAATATAATGTCTTATTGATTAAAGCGATTAACTCATCTATAAGATTTTGTACATCTGTTCTATCAGAACCAAAAACAGTTCTATGCTTTTTTATGTACTCCTTAAACTGCTTTAAGTGTGTCTCAGGATTCATATAATCAGCAGAAGGGATTTTAAAGTTTAACCTTTTTCCTAGACAACCAAAGTATACTTCTGTTATCTCGTCTGCAAGTTCTAGAATTCCTTCGTAATACTTTTGTAAGGTAGTGTGCTGTGCGTAAGATGTAGTTTGAAAATGTGCAATGTGCATCATATCTCTAGACTGGAACATCTGCCCTAAAACCACTTCGGGTTTTACTGAGCTAATTACTTCTGGTGTCATGTTATGGAGTTTGTGGTTTGGGTTAATTGTAAGTTGTTAATGAACTTATAACGATTAAACTTATCTTGAATAAGTCTAATCTTACAGAACGTAGAACGAATCTTTTGTTTGCCTGAAAGTCTAGTTGTAGTTATAACAGCTTTTGGATTTACTACTTTATCAATAGGGTAGTCTGCACTTAAATCTTCCCATTTAGTACTGAATAAAGTTTGGAAATTTTCTTTGTTATTAGTAGCATCCCAGAATCCATTAAAGTTATTCTTAAGATCTTTTTTAGTCAAAAGAACTTCTGTTCCAAATCTACTTACCCTTGGGTATAACAAACGTTGACGAGCATCATTCGGAATCTGTGCAATTAAGTTAACTAATCCTGAAGTCTGCTCTTTGTTATAAACTATAGCTTTAGTAAAGTTAGGTGTGTTCTTATCATTGTAAGAGCCTAGTGAATAGTAATCGTTTCTATTATAGTACTTATGAATATCTTGATTATAAGTAACTGAGTTTACCATATGAGTATTGGGAGCATTGTTTACAGCATACTCAATAACATAAGGGTAAAAACGATTATAGTAAGTCTGATAAGTAAGAGGAGATAAGTTATGATTCCAAGTGCCTGTCTGTGTTACTGTCTGAAAGTGATCAATAAAAGAGACATAAGCGTTAGGTAAGAAAGAGTGGAAAGAAATCCAAGATTTCAATAACACACTATAAGAAATTGTGTATGAGTGATTCTCAAAATAAGTTAAATCAGCAAACTCAATTTCAGTATCATTGTAGAAGAACCTTTTATTTTCATAGGTAACTAATCCTCTGTATTGTTCTTTTACCCGATAATCAAGTTTAGTTAAGAACATTCTATGGAAACGTTCATCCCAACCCATAGTAATACCAATTCCTTTGTAGTTGTTATCTACTGGAAAGTCAGGGAAGTCTTTAAGAATCTTAAATGGAAGATGTTCTTTAAACCACTGCATAGAACCTTTTAAAGAAATCTCATCAATACCCCCACTAGTTACTTGGTACACATGTCCTCTACGAGCGTCTACCCAGAATCCACCATGCGTTGTCTTTATAAAAGCTTTATGCTGTGTACCTAAATATCCAATGTCTGCAGTAGACATCTCAATAGGCTTTTGTTTAAACATACTAGCATCTCCAATCTCCATAGCAATTGGATTGTTACTGTCTAGTGTGATTATAGCATTGTAGACTTTAGTGTTGTTTTCAAAACGAGCATATACTTTTCCATTCTCTACTCCATTTAAAGCTATTAACCTACCATGAGTTTTAGGAAAGTCGTAGAAGTTACCTCTTCTAAAGTTTAACCAAGGATCCCCTTTACCATATCTACCTGCTGCATCTGAATACACTACTCTATTGTATAGGTCAGTTTCGCAATAAAGTTCTGGGTAATTTTCATTGTAAGGGAAATTAGGGTTAATTACATTTTGAGCGGAGTAAGTAGAGTTATAAAAATAGAAGTTATCGTACTTGATAGGTACGTTTACTTCTTGCAACCATGCGTCAGGAACTTCTCCAAGTTCTTTAGCCCCATAGAAATTTTCTTCTTTGTCATTTCTTCCATGACGGAAATCTACGTTTACGTCAGACTCAACAAAGAAAATAGGAAGACCGTAAGAGAATAAATAAATCATACCCTTATAATAGAAGTATGTTCCACCTACTCCAATACTTAACCAAGTGTTTGCAAATGTTTCATCTTGATCTAAAAATACATAAGGTTTAGTAGAAGCCAATAAGTCGGATACTACATTTAAAGTAGCTAACTTAAACCCTGTAGTTAAAGCAGCAAATGCTATTTCTCCTACAGCAATACCATCTCCAAATATAGCTGCGGCTCCTGCAAGACCAGCTGCTACTAATGCCCAAATAAGAAAGTCGTCCAACTGGTCTTTTAGAACTGCTTCTATGTCTTGAGCGGCAGCATTGTATCCATAAAAGTGACTAGGGTATCCTAAGTTAGGAAACAAGTAATAGTTAAATGGGATATCATCTGGCTTACCTGCTAAGTTTTGACGGAAAAATGCATGCTTACGTTTTAAAGCAAAGGCATTGATAAATGTATCTCCTCCAAATGCAGGATAGTATGTTTCTTGCATTTGACCTAACCCGTTATTAGGATTGATGTTTATGTCTACTGAGTATCCAGTAGAGAGGTAGCGTAAATTTGTTAATGGACCATATTGGTTTGGTCTATAGACTTTTACAGAACCATAGTATGCTCTTGTCGTTCTACTATCATCTATGTCAGTAGGTAGAGATTTATTATGCTCTGACGCTACGTATCTAGAGTTATCTATAATATTTGAGTGATGATGATTAAACGTTGTGTTTAAAGATAAATAGACACTAGATTCTCTGTATCTATTATGGAATGGTTTTTCGCCCTGACCAAAATTCAAAATTTCACTAGGAGCATAGTTACCAAACTTAACACTTCTACGTTTGTCTCCTGAGTTTGGAATACTTAAGTACCCATTATACTTGGATACCCCATTATACTGCCAAGCAAAGTTTACTTTAGGAGTAAATCTTTCAATCAACTGAGCAAACATTTCCTTGTCTTGGAAATAGTTTTCAGTCATTATACGGTAGTCTTTAATGTTTAGTAGGATAGAAAGAAGGTTAGATACAGTTTGTATCTTGTCAGTATACAATTTTATTTTACTGTGCTCATCTACCTCTACAAAGTGTCCCATTACACTACCAATCTCAAGAGTCTCTAACTTAAGTTCACTACCAATCTTAGGATAGGAGAAGTGAGTATCTGGAGAGTGGAATGTGAATCTGCTGTGCTTGTAGTTTATAATATTGTTATCTACAAATCCATTATGGCTAAAGTCACCAAGATTTTCATTTTTATTTCTTCTATCTTGTTTTTTATACCAATCTCCTGAAGTACGTAAATAAGGGTCAGATACAGAACTACTTCCTCTCCAGTTAATATCATTAAATGGATAGTTAGGGTAGTAGTATTCTTTACTGCCATCATCTGTTCTGTATTTACCTACGTCATATAAAAGACCTTTTGCTACTACAGATTTATGTCCAACACGAGTTGCATACACTAATTCAAAACCACAAATAAGATCTTTTGCATAGAAAGGCATACTAGGATTACCTGGGTTTGCTATAGTTAAAGTATTTAACAAGTTGTTAAATGCATCTTCATCTACACGTACTCCAATAGGAAATATATTACTTGTCTTATCAAAACTTGGAAATACATTGCCTGCATTAAATAGACCATCGTGAATATGTGATACTAATGAATCAGGAAATTTATGAAAACGTATAGGTTTACCTGATAGAGTATTTCCATAAGCATCCTCATCCCAAATTTCTTCGTTACATGGGTACAGTTCTTTTGATTCCCAATATGCAAACTCACCCCGCTTATCATTGAAGATAGCACAAGAGAATTGTTTCTCTAGTTCAGTGGGGTTGTTTGGAATAAAAGTTTGTCCTTGCCCTGCTGTATTATAAATTTCCCACTTTTCTTTTGGAGCCGCTACATCTAAACAATCCCCATCTTCTATAAAGTAATCTGTACTAGTAATAGGAACAGAAGTTGTATCTCCAAGTGCAGCACTCTTAGCTCTTCCTGGGATATGAAATACTTCAGTATACTTACCTGTCTTTAATTTAAATTTGATACCAAAGGCATATACTTCATCACGCTGGTAGGTACGGAACATATGCACTACTTCAGGATTAGAGTAGTCCCATTTATCCCCATGAGGCATTTTTACAGTTTCCCAGAGTAGCTTAAGTTTATTTGCAAATGGTTGGAAGTTGTATTGATACTCTCTTTCCAAATCAGCAATCATTAAGATGTCATTTTGATTCTCAACAATTCCTCCATTTTTATAATAAGGAGTTCTTATTAATGGAGAGATAGAACTAAAACTAGATTTATACTCGCCAGTATAAACAATAGAGTCTGTAAGGTATTGTTTCTGTACTCGGTATCTACCGATTAAATGATAATTAGTAGTTCCATTTTGAATAGTTTCTGCAACTACTAAGTTAAAGTAGTCAAAGATATTAACCTTATGATCAATCTGTACTGTAATAGCATAGTTAGTTTGATAGTCTGTAAGATTAGTTAATTTCTTTTCAAAGATTGGAATAGGTTGACAGAAATCAAAGTAGTCAGTCAACTCAGCACCTTCATCATCTGTATAAGCAATAGAAAACTGATAGTTACCTGCTTTAAGTTGACCCCCATTAGAAACTCTAGTTGGAGTTACTTTAGGATGGCAAGTATCTGGGAAGATGTTTAACTCTTTGCAAGTCTTCTTTGTTACAAGTTTTTTACCTCCGCAGTCTTGTGCTTCCCCACAAGAGTCTCTATTTAGAGGAAACTCTAGAGAAAGATAACGAGGAGGATTATTCTTTTGTACAAAATATACTCTAGTCTCACATTGGTCTACTCTATAAGTAGCATAGATAGGATAATCAATGTCAAAGTTTAAACAGCAATTTTCAGGGGCAGGATTTAAACAAGGAGTGCAGTTACCAGTAGAAAACACCTGCTCAGAAACTATCCGTACGTCTACACCAGGTTTACCTCTTTGAATAACTCTCCATGAATCTTTAATCATGTTAAAAGAACCATATCCCTCAAATGTATTGTTAGGCGTTTCGATACCACGAACTATACCATTACAATCAGTATACTCAATTACTACTTGTCCTGTAGATCCTCCTAAAGGAATAGAAGTATTAAATGTTTCTAAAGTTACTGTGTAACAATCCTGACAACAGTCTTGACAGCACTCATCAATTAAAATTGGTTCATAATCACAACACGTTTTTTCAACGACTGTATTAGCACAAGGAAGTGTATCGTATAGTAAAGGGGTAGGATGTTGTAATGGAGATACATTACTTGAAGCAACTCCTAGTTCGTTGATATAATCTATAGTGGCTATAGAATCATAACATATTACAGATACTACTTGATTTAAATAAATAGGATTAATAGTTGGGTAACTAGTATAACCTAATTCAATATACCACTGTTCTACTGTTTTAAAAACTAAACTGCTTGTATTCCCACTTACTTTATTACCGTTACAATCTGCATAATTAAATCCGTAATTGCTTACGTTAGTTCCAGAACCATCATCAATAGTTTCATAAATAATTCCATAAAAACAAGTAGATGAGTTTGAAGTTATGGTAGTAGTTGCTTTTACTACGGTGTCTTTAATTACTTTACCTCCTACACAACCACAGTCTGTCTCAACAGAATCTAACTCAACACAGTCTAAACCGTTATTTGTTATTACTCCTATCTCTCCTTTTCCGTCTGGGCCTACTAAAAATACAATTACTTTGTTCTGTTCTACTATGTTAAGTAGACCATTAATTCTGTATCCGTTTTTGAATGAACTAAAGTCAACACAAATTTGATTAGACATTTCATTAGTATAGGTAAACGTATTACCATCATGGGACATGATGTTTGCGTTCAATGCCCAAGTAAGCTGGCTTCCTTCTACCTGCCAATTTACTGAATCAAGGTTCAGACCTTTGGTATTTTGATTACCTTTAATTTCCATTATCTAATGTGGAATTTACTAAAACGATTACGAGTACGTACAATTGAGTCAGCTATCTGTTGTTTTGATTTAGTCATTAGATAGTTATAAGCAGCTTGAAGCTTTTCAAGTTGTTCTCTTTTGTAATACGTTAGTTTATCTGTTACTTGTTTTGCAGACTCATCCATTACGGAATGCCACATTTGTTCAAAAAATTTATACTTCAAATACGATTTGATGTATTCTTCTACTTCTAAAACTTCAGGAATCATAGGAATACCATAATCATCAACAGGTCTAGAGAAGTAACGTACATATACACAACCTTCTATAAAGTTTGCACTAACTTTTTTGTGTTGATTAATCTTAATAATATCAGCACTTGCTACTCTTAAATTACTGCAACCCTCTACACACAGGGAAGAAGAATCAAAATAAACTCTAATCCACTTAGGAACTTTTAGAGAAATTTTATAACCAGGACTTACTACACTTATTTGTTCAAAGGTTTCAATTTTATCCCCACAACCTTCACAACTTGCTTCTATATTTTTATACCAGTAACCAGAATATGTTTGTAATCCTGTTTCCCAAAATATACTACTTTCATACGACATAGCATAATCAAGTAAATAAAAATCAGGAGGTAGTTCTGATTTATAGTTTTCAAAACGAATAACGGCTTCTTCTGGACGAAGTACTAGTACTTTTAATTTTCTTAACGCCTGGTCAATAAAGGAAGGAATGAGTACTTCACTTATTGCACCTGCTTCAAAGTAGGACTTTAGTTCTTGTTTTACCTCAGCAATTAAAGGCTCAGAAGTTATATAATTAATGTTATCGTATTTCATTGTTTTTAATCTTTTGTCCTAACATAACTTGATTAGGTTTACTTAGCCTAAAGTTGTAAAATCCAAACTGTGGGTATTTCCTTTCGTAAAGATAAAAGAAGATTCGGTACATCATACCATCCGTATGGTAGTTTTTAAAGGTTGTATATACTCCATCTTTATGGTAACGCCCCCAATCTATCTTCTTTAGTAGTTTAGTAGGAGTGACCTTTATAAGCGACAGTAAGCCAATTTTAGGAAATCTTATCTTATAGCGTCCCGTCATTACCTTCTCTAATACCTTTTCATTTACTTTTAGAATAATTGTTCTAAACTTCTCGTAAGAAATTTCAGAACGACCTGTCTCCTTTACAAACTTTTTATAAGCTTGCATGGAAGATGGGTTAACATCTGATTTCAAAGAAAACTTTTCCTTAGCTTGCGTCATCTTTGTTATCACTGAAAGGTTCCATAGGTAATTTATGGTAGTTAATAAAGCTTTGATTAGTTAACTCCAATAGAGAATCCATTAAGTATTCTGGGAACTTAAATTCTTGTTCATACATACTAGCACAAGGACTCATGTTTAAAGGTTCAGTAAAATATGCGTACATATTAACAGCTTCTACATCTGGGTTAAGAACATAAAGATACCCATTTCTAATTGTGTAATAAGATCTGTTAGTCTTAACTCTTAAACGTGTGTGATTAATAAAGTCACGGATGGTTGTTGGAAATAATTCCTCAGAGTTAGATGTGTTAAATACACCTTGAATAAAGTAAGAATACAAACCTTCTTCAATCTTAGGTAGTTTTTTCTTAGTTCTTCTTATGTCGCATCCTAGATCACACTCAGCTCCAGGTGCAGGAATTAACTCAACACATTCATAAACACTATAAACGTTATCAGAAGTTAATAACTTGCGCAGGTTAATTTCTCTTCTTAATACTGCGCTAGCTTTACTCTTAAGAGTATTATAGATAAACCTATCAGATATGAAATCATCGTCACTAATAAATTTATTAGAAATTTTAATTCTGGATATTATATCTGATATTGTCATAGTTTATGTAGAGTTACTTTTATACAAATATAATTTAAAGTATTACTAATGTCAATTACTTTTAATTAAACCAAAAGAGCCTAGTTGCCTAGGCTCTATTCGGGGTTTTGACAGACAACCAACCCAAGTAAACTGTCAAGGTCTTATGGTAGGATACTGTACGAGTGTGCTCCTAATAATATCTCTACTTTTGATCCAGCAACAGAAAGTACTAAACTTGATGCAGGATATACGGGGTATGGAATTATATTTACAGTACCTGCTATATCAATAGTAATTCTTGCGTCAAAAGAACCATCAGGGTCAGTGTATGGAGCAATTGATTTTTTAAATACTCTCGAGTAAAAACTAATAGTTCCTGCTAAAGGTCTGAATCCAACGGGAACAGTTGCAATAGGTACAGGTGCACCAAAAGCTAATGTAAGTCCACTTGTTACAACCAACTCAATACTACCTGATACCAATACAATATTACCTTGTTTAGTTACTTGTGCATAACCACTTCCAGGAGTAGTAGGAAAAGCTCCGTTAAATGTATTGTTTGCTCCTGTAACTGCAATTGCAGTAAGGTTACTTCTTGTGGCAGTAAGTCCTGCAACACTTAAGTCAAAGTTTACATTACCTGCAGTTGTAGTTGGAGTGATTGTGATAGAAGTATCTACACTAGTCATTGTAACTAATGCATTGATATTCTTATTAATCCAGTTAGTTCCGTTATAGTAAAGTACATGAGGATTTGAGGGAGCAGTTATTACTACATCTCCCAAAGAATCAATAGAACACGCAGACAAAGAACTACAAGAAAAAGCAGCAGAAGGAGCTAAAGAAACAATCTTAGAACCACAACCTGCAGTAGTTACTACAAAGTCTCCAGAGTATGCAGTCTTTTCTGCATTCAATACCGCTACGATACGTTGCAGTTGCGTTTGAATACTTGCTCCTGTGTTTGTGTAACTATACGGAGCAGAACCAAAACAACCCACCCAGTTAAGTGCTACACTATCAGTCTTAATGTAAGCAGGTATAGCAGTAACTGTTGTGTCTACTGCACATACCTTGGTAGTTAAGTAGCCAATAGTAGCATGAGCAGAATCAGTTGCTGTACCCCCCAAAGCAGTTAAGCAGTTGGCACTATTATTAAATTTAACTGTACTTCCTAAAAAAGTAGTGATAGTACTTACGTTTGAATTCGTTGAAGTAATTGCTGCGTTTAACCCCGTAGTGATTGAACACATGTTGTCCACTACCCAGTCAAACCAAGTACCAATAGCAGCAGTTGCTGAAGGTTGTGCAGTCATAGTACAAGACCCAGGAACTGTAACTCCTGTAATTGTAATACCTCCTGAGCCACTTACGATAGCACAAAGTTTAGAACCATACTCAGTAAGAATAGCTCCTAGAGTAGATACTCCAGAGGTTAATCCTGTTACACAAGCAGGCACAGTAAATGTAGGAGTTTCTACTGCTTTTAAACGTGTATTCAAAGCACATAAAGCAGCCGAAGAACTTTCTGCAAATCCTTGTGCTGTTGTAATTGCAGCACCTACTGATTCTAAGTTACCTGCAGCTCTTAAACAACTAAAGTTAAATCCACTGTATAAAAGACCAGATGGAGTTAAGTTACAGATACGATCATGCAAGTTCTTGATAGCAGCATCCATTGTGTATGTTGTATCAATAATTGCAGACAAGGTTGCAACACTAATGCTTAAGTTATTTGCTGGAGTAGCTCCTCCTAAAGAAGCACCTGCAATAGTCAAAGTATCTCCTACAGCGTATCCACTTCCTTTGTTTACAATAACAACACTGTAATTAGTTGAAGAAGGTCCACGAGTTACACTAAAAGTAGCTCCAGAACCAGTACCCCCTGTAGCAGCTAGTACTAGCGTAACAGGGCTTACAATGGAAACCGCAGTACCTGAAAAGGTAAAGGTATTAATTGGGCCTAGTGAACAAAATAAACCAGCGCCAGAATAGGTTATGCACTTTCCATAATTTGTGGAAAGACATCCTACCTCTTCACAAGGTTCAATTATATTAGTGCCGTAACAGTCAAGACAAGTACTCATTATAGTTTAATTATTAAGGATTACAAATTTTAGTTATCATAGCTTGAAGTAACCCACGCAAAGTTGTAATTCCACCTGCAGGTACACAAGGTTCAGTTAAAATACATTGTCCATTTATACTTAACCAAGTTTTAAAATCTTGGTCTAAAGGCAAATCCATCCAAAAAACATTGCCACTATCAGTAGTAGCATTTTCATTCTTAAGATAATTGACTTGTTTTTGTAAAGCACAAACCACATTTAAAAGCTGCACTACTACTTCACTTTGAACGTAGCGAGTATCGTTAACTGTATATGTCGTAAGAGAACCAGTATTAACCAAGTTAAGACCACAAGATGAGTTAGCACTATCAAGTGCAGTTTTACTGATACCAATTTTCTCGATAATGTCTTTAAAGTTGTCATCAAATAGATTAATAACGTCATTTAGATACGGAGTACAAGTAAACTCAGTATCAATAGGACCATTTGTAGTAGGAGTCCCAGTATACTTAACACACTTAGAAGGAATAATTTCCCCACAGTTGTTAGGTTCGCAGCAAGGTTTATATGCTTTATGTGCCATTTTGTGATTAGTTATAGTTTAATTTTAAGGTTATTCGTGTCTACGCAATCCAAGCAATGAGCTAGTTTCAAAAAGCGCATATACTTTCTAGATTTTTTGTAGTAAGGTTTTGTCAAGTACTTAATATGCTGCATTTCTTTAACAGCAGCTTTAGCAAGTTTTTCCTTAACAGTCAAGTTCAAATCTTCTAAGTAGGTCATCTGCTTTTCTATAAAGGTCAATTGCTTTGTCAGGGTTACATAAATCTGCATTAGCTTCTGCACCCCTCAACAGAAACTCTATCTTATCAAGGAAGTAAAGAATCTTTTCATCTTCACAATCTTGTGCGTACTTAGCCCATTGTACTGCAAGTCTACAATCAATCCTACAAGTACGTAAATGATATCTTGTACATACTCCTGTATCAGGGCAAGTAGTCAAATTCAAAGTGTATAAACCATCTGGCAATTCTACAAAATCTGCCGTTGCACTAGTCGTAAACCCAAAAGTGTATGAATTATAAATGTTTACTTCATTTAAAATAAAAGGAAATTCAAATGGAGTATCATAACCAGGTGCAGTAATTTGAATGTTTGCCTCGTCTAAAGTTTCAGGATAGTACGAGGTATCTAGGATTGACAAATATGCACAATCCTTAGCTTTTAAAACTTCTATATTTCTTTGTAAGTTAGCCATGTGATGTTTAATAAAAGGGGAGATTGCTCTCCCCATTTAATTAGAAAATTGAGTACCCAATTTTTATAGTACCGTTGAGAGCGTTAGCTCCTCCGTTTACTATAATTAATTTAAAAGAACCTGCAGCAATGTCATCTACAATTACTTGTGGAAGACCATTGGTTCCGTGAGCAACAGAGTAGTCAGTAACGTTAGCCAAAACAACTGAGTCAACAGTAACAAAAGGATTGTTTACAGTAAATCCAGTTTCTGCTAAACCAATTCCAGTAGTTACAGCACTGAATGGAGTAATTTCTCCAGCAGGTGTAGTTGTTGCTACTGTAGTAGTTAATGAAGTTGCTTGAGTATAGTTAGCTTTACTTAAAGCCACATACTTAACGCAACATGTAGGACTCTTAAGTAAGTTCACAACGAACTTTTCTAAAGAAGCACCTGGAATCTTACCACTAGCAATGTCTTTGTTAGTTACTACTTGAAGGTAAGTTCCTGTTTTTAGGATAATATCTTTTGCCATTTTTTTTGTTTTTAAAAAGTTAAAAAGGGGGGAGTATCAGTCCCCCCGTTATTTAATAATTAGGCAGCGAAATAGTTAAAGAAAGCCAATACGTTGGCAGTTCCAATAACACCATTAGCAGTTTCGTTAGTTGTATCAACCATAACCAAGACTTCATGGCTATTAGTAGACTTCTTCTCAAATCCTACAGGAGCATCGTCCAAGAATTTAATAGAAAGTACGTTGTACAACAAAGTACTGTTTACGAACAAGAATTGGTTTACATCTTCGTTGTAAATTGGATTCCAATAGTAAACAGACTCAGCTACGTTAGGCAAGTTATTACGGAAGTAATGACGCTCCATTTCAGCCATAGCTGAACCTTGACCAATCGCATAACGAATGTTTTGAGTGGTGGTAACAAACCAAGGAGTTTGTACATCATCGATGTCAAAGTCTTGAGAGTTGAAAGGACCTTTATGTACTTTAGCTTGGAACTTAACCAAGTTGAATACGTAAGGAACTGCATCAGGAACACAAGCGTTACCGAAAGCATCCAAAGCTTTACCTTCCAATTTGATACCACAAGCGGTTACAGAACCAGCAGTTACTGATTGTCTTTCCCACGCAATACCGTTGAAAGTAGGCATGTCGTTTACGTTTGTAATTACAGGAGTTGCAATCTCAAACATAGTGTTACCAGTCAAGTTTGCGTCATCAGCACCGTCAGCATCAGCAGTCAAGGTGATAGTACCGTAGGTACCTGATGGGTAGTAAGGTTGCAAAGTTGAAGTGATGTAAGTTGCAGCAGCACCAGAACCGAAGGTATCAGGAACAGTCAAAGTGTACTTGAAAGTAGGAGCAGTGCCTTTAAATACGTGAGTAGCTAATACATACTTGTTCAACAATGGGTTAGCATTTACCTGTCTTGTCAATTCTTGCATGTAGTCATAGCAGTTCAAAGCATCACAACCACCACCACACTCTGTGCAGCTTACAGTTTTAACACGAACTGACTCTTGAATCAAAGGTTGGAATACACCTTTAGACCAGTACTCATCAATCTTCAAAGTCAATACGTATTCTTCGTCACAAGCAAATGCAGGTGATTTGAAATCGTTAACTTCGTCAAAACCGATGTAAGTAACTTGTTGTGCAGCAGCAGTTGCATCAGCAGCTACATAAGATACTTGAGTTACTTTACCTTTACGAATTACAGGAGTTTTGAAACTTCCGAATTTGTTTGAAGGGAAAGTAGTGGCATTTCCAACAGCAATAATAATCTCTTTAAAAGGTTGAGTTGCAGATGGTGTAGGAGCACCTGTGCTGTAGTTAACAGATTGAAAGCCTACTAAACGGTCAGTACCTGATACATAAGTAGGAGTAAATACGCCGAAGATACGAGCACCGAGTGCATCGAATCCGTTTCCAGTTGTTACGTATTTGTTTGTTGCAACAAATACTTGGGTGAAATCGTAGTTCATTTTTTTATAGTTTTAGTTTATTCTGTATTTTTAACACTTCTGTCCTCTGCAAAGGTTGATTGAGCTTGATTGTCTACTGATTGTGCGGCAAACTTAGTAGCTAAATTCAGAATATCTGGTTTAGCATAATAAGGAAGTTCACAGTCTTGCTTACTTGAATCCAATCCATCTATTTTGATGTAGCCTTCTGAATCAATCGGCATTGGATATCTTAGATAAGTAAGATAAAGATTCTCAATTTCAAACGTATCGTCAGTGTATACTATGATGTTATCTTGGCCTATAGTCGCTAATGTCGTTCTCCATTCATAGGAGGGGCTAAAGTTTGCATCAAAATATAAACTTGACAGATCGTTTTGTCTTATTAAATCTACTGTTAAACCTGCTTTACAATCTTCTTTCCTAGCACCTACATGAGACATTACGTACATCATGTAATCTGGAATAGTTTTTAAATCAGCTTTGTAACCTTTATAAAGAACGTCTGTTGTTTTTTGTAGTGTTAAAGAGGCATCGTTAACTTTTAATACTTGTAAGTCATCAATTCTCTTTCTAGTCCCTTCGTAACCGTCTCTGAAAATATTATTTTCTCCTACTTTAGATTTTATCCATGAGATTTGAGCCTGATTTAAAAAAACCAAAATATCTTCTAGAGGGACTTGCACATTATCTTGCCTGTCCATCTTATTTAAGTTTAACTTAAATTCGTATATCAACTCTTCTACTGGTATCATCTTTAGTTATTAGATAACGGATAGTTTCATTTTATTTTTTACTTTGTCTTTAAAGGAATCGTATACTTCGGTGTTTTTAGGGTCAACCAATATAAGTTCTAACTCTTCTATTGATTTAGCCCAAATGTGTTCACCTTCATACACAATAGAACCTTTAACTCTTATTACGTTGTAGTCAATCAACTCACGGATTAAGCTCTTAATTGCTAAGGTCTCATCACTGTAGTTTGTGATTTTCGTAAACGCATTGATAGGGTCTTGGTCAAGTGCAGTAGCTGGAATATGCAAATACTCATCAAGAGCATTATAAACATCTTCTTCGCTAGAGTCTCCTGGCAATCCTAAACCTAAAAGCTTTTGAACTTTCTTACGTTTTACTGAAGTCATTTTATCTAATGCAGCAATAGCACTATTAATCCTCTTCTTACGCTCAAAGGCAGTCTTAGATTCTACTTCACCATCATGTACATAAAAACGCACAACAGATCCATCCATCTTGCCAGTTTCAAGATCTTCCATACTAGGAGCAATCATATCCGTTTCAAGTAACCAGAAAAAGTTAATTGCATCACGGGGATTTTCTAGATTGAAGATGTTGTCACCGTCTTCCAAAGTGTACCCACTTTCTTTTATTTCGTCATAGAACGTACTTGTAGGTTCAAGAGATTCATCTAAAATAGATTCGTAGTAAGTTTTTAAAGACTTAATACGTTGCATCTCTTGCTCTCTAACTTCAGGGTTTTCAATCGTCCGCAATTTCATTGCGTTTTCATCAAGTCCTGTTCGAATTACTCCACGTGAGTCAACACGAGGATAAAACTTTTTTGCTGTACCTGGGATGAAGTTAAGTCCTTCCCTGTACAACGACCCCTCCAAACTCCTCGAGTTTGCAGGTTCTTTGCGACTAGGTTTAATAACCTTGGTTCCGCGTGCTAATTGTTGTCCTTTCATTATTTTGGTTGATTGTTTTAGTTAATCTATTATCCTTATTAGGGGAGAGTCGTAAAACCCTCCCCTTCTAAAGACCGTCTAGATTAGAGACGTGGATATTCTTTAATGATTACAGTACGAGATGGATCTTCCAAGAAGACACCACAGAAGTCTTTCATAATGTAAGTGCTATAAGGATCTTTGTTAGCAATTACAGTTTGTTGACTTCCAAAGCCTACTGAACCTGGGATGTACTGATAGTACATGTTAGGACGAGTAGACAATTTCACCTCACGGATACCTGAATCTTCTTGACCAGATACGTCAAGTACGATAAAGATTGGAGGAGTTTTCTTATTTGGACCAAGTTCCAAGAAAGTAGCATGCATGTTCAATTGCTCTAGTTCAACGAATTCAACAGGACCAGTTTCAGTAGTCATGTAGTGGTCGAATTGGAAAGCATAACCTTGCTTCAAACGATCTTTACCATCCATAAACTTATCAGCAGAAACCATGAAGTTTGCATTGTTAAAGTCTTTTTTGATAGCAGTAGAAGCCAACTCCATACCTGAACGGTTGGTGTAAACTTTTACTTTACGATCAGCAATCAATACACGGTTGTAGAACAAATCACCAATTGCAGTACGAAGTAAGTTCAAAGAGAACTGACCACGATCGTATTGGATGATGTTACCCAAGTGCAATTGCTGCCACAAACCTTGCTTCATACGAGTAGAGCGACCTCTTTCGTCTTTGGTTTGACCTTGACGACCCCACATGATCATGTTTGCTTTCATGCGCATCATTTCCATACGCAACAAACGAGATACTGTTGGTTCCCAACCTACAATCTTAGTCTTTTCTGCTTGTGCAGTAGGATCAGTCAAAGTGTAGTAAGTCAAATCCATAGGATTGCCAGTTGCATCAGTCTGCATACCAAGTTTAGTAGCATCAGCCCAGTCAGTGATAGTGTGTTCAACACCATATTGACTTAATACGTCAGCCATAACTTCCAACTCACCGTCAAACAATCCCAAGCTAGAGAATGAAGTAGTGAATTCACCTAACACGTTACCTACTTTGAAGTACTCAGTTCCGATAACCAAGAAACGTTGGTTAACAAAATCAGTGCTACTAGCGGCAACGGCACGACAACGATACTTGAATCCGTTTTGATAACGCTCAGGCTCAGATACGATTTGTACCAAAGTCTCTTGCTCATAACGGTGTGCAGAAATGATATCGTTTACAACAAACCCTTGTTTGTCAAATACGATTTCAAATTCTTGTCCATCGATACCTGGTTTTGCTAACGTAGTAGCAAAGTTCGCAATGATCTTTGGCAATTCAGCACGCTTCTTGATTTTGTAAGTGAAGACTCCGTTAGGATCGTTAACCATGAAAGGTTTACCGTTCTTCATCACAAGATCCAACAAGTCGTTAGAATACAAGCGAGTGTCAGTAAACAGACGCAACATAACTTTGTCATACTGGTCTGGCTTAGTTTTCAACATTGACTCGACAAAGTTCTTGTCAGTCAGTTTACCCAAACTATTCTTAGAATAGTATGAGCTGGTAACGTGGGCGTTAGCTATAACGCGTCCGTTAACTCTGGTAATGGATTGATTAGGCATTTTATTTTTTGTTTATGTGTGCTTAGTTTTTACCTTCCGAAGAAATTACTAAAGAGTTGGGTCTCTTTCCTAGGTTCTCCTTTAGGTCCTTTTTTAGACTTGTTTTGCAATTCTTTGAAAATTGAGTTTGTCTCTTCACTTACACCTTTTTTCTTTATGGGAGCTAGGTCTAAGTTAGATTGAACTAATCTTGCTACTGCTAAAAATTTCTGAGGATCATCTTGACGCATCTTAGCTAGAGTAAACTCAAACTCACTAATCTTTTGTCCGTTAGGTAACTGGTAGTTTTTACTAGTTACATAATCAAACAAGGTAGAAGCTTCGTTTTGATTAATGGGATATCCATTAATATCTCCTACTTTAATTGCGTCTTCAAGAGTTTTAATATAAGACTCTTGTCTTGTATTTTCTCTTTCTTGAATCTCTCTTTGACGTTGAGCACTCTGTTCAGCCAAAGCTTCTCTTTCTTGTTTACTACGGTCAAGTAATTTTACGTAGTATTTTTCAGAGAAGTTTTCTAATTTGTTTGTCTTCACAGCATACTCTAACTGTTCTTCAATCTCATCGGCATCTAGACCTGTGCGGCTAAGGTACTCACGGAAGATTGCTTCTTGGTTTTGAGGATTAGTTAAATCTACATTCTCAAGAGCAACTTGTTCGTTGTACTTAGCTAGATACTGCTGTACTGGAACTTTGTTAATAAAAAGATCTTTTACTAACTCTAGTCCTTCTTGGCCGTAAGCCTCAGTAGCAATTTCTTCTAGTTGTTTCCAAGCTTTGTTTTCTACAGTTGCAGACATCATATCTAAGAAAGATTCTTCTGTCCACTCTATTTGATCTGGATCTAGTTCTTCTCCTAGGTCAAAGTGACCTGAGCGGAGGAGTCCTTTTCCAAATGCTTCATAGTAGTTAACTTCCTCGTCATCTTCATTCGCTAGGGCATCTGGTTGAGCAGCTGGTTCTTCTTCCTCGTCTTCAAGTAAATTGTCTGGGACAACTTCTTCTTTTAAAGTAGAGGCATCAGGCTCAGTTGATTTCGTTTGACCTCCTAAAGGAAGGTCTTCATCTTCTAAGTCCATCTTCTCTCCTGACAAAATATCAGGGGCAAGATTAGCGTTTGGGTCAAACTGAGGATCTTCTAGTAAATCTTCAGTAGCAAAATTTTCAAAGAACTCTAGGTTGTCTAAACCTAATTGGTCGTTTTCTGGGTTATTATTCATGACAATGGGTGGTTGGTTTGTCTGGTTTCAAAGTTAATCGTTTAAAAAATTAACACAATAGGTTAGAAAAAGTGAGTGTATGAATATAGATAAAAGAAGATTGTTATCTCTTTTTATCATATTTATTTTTGTTTTGCTTGGCTATTTGGAGCTTAGTATCTATATCCTTCTCCTTTAAGTCAAGCTCTCTACTCTTTAGTTTATTTTGTTCTTCATTCTTAGATTGCTCAAACCTTAGCTTAGATTGTTCTTTAGCCATGTTGGTTTGTTGAATAAGTAATGGAGTCAAGTCTTTTTCTTGTGAGAATGAACCTTCATTAGCAATACCACGTAGACGCTCTACGTCAAGTCTATTCTGACGGTCAAGTTCTTTGTTCATATCCTCACGTTGTGCTTCAGCTTCTTTTTGTTGACCTTCAGCTTGCATCTTAGCTTGGAACTGCTGATTTTGCATTTCCATTTGTTGCTGCTGTTGTTGCATTTGTTGTTGTTGCATAGAAGATTTGCGTTCTTGTACTCCTTCAAGTACCTTACGCAATGAACGTTCTGATGCAGCAGTATACAAATCAAATATCTCAATAAGCTCTGCTCCGTTTTGAAGCGCTGGTTGTGCTAATGATCTTAACTGTTCTAGAGTTACTCTGTCTTCAGCATATGAAGTCACAAATACAAACAACTCACGAAGCAACTCATTCTTAGTTATACGTAAAAATACAGTCTCTAGTTCTGAGTTTAGATAGTTTAAAGTAGAAGTTGGTTTTTGCAATTCTGTGTATTGCGCCATCTCAAGCATTGTTTGATATACTTGTTGCATTACGTTGTCATGCCAAGCAAACCATGTTTCTGTTTGAGCAAATGATTGAGCTAATCCTTCTTTAGTAGCAGTAGCTGTTTCTGAAGGAGTCATTGACCCAAGTCTTTGACGAGTGATACCTACCAGTTCGTATGCTTCAGTTCTTAATGCTTGAGCTAACTGAATACGTGATTGTATTTCTGCAGTTCTAGTTAAGTCTACACGAGATAATTGGTTAAACTGAACTGCTCCTCCTGTATTTTCTGGAGATGTATCGATAAACAAAGAACCTCTGTTCTTTGCATTCCACAACATTGTTTCAATTGGGTCTTGTGAATCTTTCTTAGGCACTACTTTAAGGTCACCTAAGAATACAACACCAATCTCTTTTTCAAGAAGTTCCCACAACTGATTCATACAAATGTTGTAAAGGACTTGGTAAGGCTTAAGTAAATCAAGTAGAGACTTACCTTGAGTGTTTCTAGTAGTATTTATAATACCAACAATTGGAGGAGTTTGGCTATACTCTAAAGGTTCTACATCAATGTAAATATCTGCACCAATCTTAACGCCTTTCCACCATTCATTAATCCATAACTCATCAAGGGCAATGTCCCCCATTGTTTTGTCATACTTATAGTCTTCAGAAACAAACTGCTCTTGCATGTATCCTTCTTCATCTATGTATTGGCGTTTAAATACTTTTTTCTTAGACTGCCAATAACAAGTGACTACTGTAAATGCATGCTGAGAGTTAAAAGAGAATACATTAGTATCTATACCTCCACTAGCAAAGTCACCTACGTTCTCAAAAGTTAACTGCCACAAAGGATCGTTAGGGTTTGGAAGTGCTGGGGATAATGGAGAATATTCGTTGTTACGAAGATTTTGAAGAGAATCATCGTTCAGATGTTTAACTTCTTCACCTGAAAGATTAAATCTGTCTACTATTTCAGACATAGATAATACTTCAATAGTTCCCAATGCCCAACAATCACTTGTATACATAGCATTACGATTTGCTAAGTACCATACGTTAGAAGGATTCTCTACTTTATAATTAAAGCCAATACGTGAGTTGTCTGGGTAAAAGTGGTGAAACTCTTGTCCTGTAATTAAAAAATCTAAGAAAGATTGACTAGACTTTTCTTTTAAACGGAAACTATACTTTAAGGCATTTAATATTTTATTACCCCACTCTTCAGCAGTTGAGGTATAATCCAAAATCTTATTTTGAATTTCTACCATCATCTCCTGTTGGATTTGTTCTAATTGTTCTTCAGGCACTCCTTCTAAACGAGCTGCCATCTTATTCATAAAGAACTCTTTAATCAAGTCTGTACGGAAATCAATATTCTCATCTACACTTGCATCGTCTACTGCCTTTACCTTATACTTGAAAGGACGATTGATTAACTCTCCTTTTAATTGATTAATAGGAGGGTTAACAATGGGGTAGTGTCTAAGATGTTGTGGGATTTCTGGCTCCTGGTCAGGAGTGTCTGATAAGTAATTAATGATTTCTTTAATCTGAGGCTCATTATTATAATCGTCAAAGTTAAACTCGCCATTGAAAAGACGATAGTTTTTACGAAACTTAACGTTCTCCCTATACTGAGCAAATGCAATATTTGCAAAATAATCTAGCGTTGACTTAATCCAGCGGGGCTTTTGTTTCTTGCTTGCAGAGACAAATTGCTCTGGATAAAAGTATGCGTGGTTTAGTGGATCTGTGTACTCTTTTAGTGATTCTATGATCATAACAATGGATGTTAAGGTATTAACTTTTAAAGTATAACTAGGCGTAAAAATAATACCAAATCTTAATTTTGCTACTTAAATTTTTAAAATAAGTCTAGTTTAGTACCTAAAAGGGTTTCTAGTTGTCCTAAAAAGTTGTTTCGATTTTGATGTTTTGAAGTAATCTTGCATGCGTGCATCTTCTGTAGAAGACACTACAATAGACTTTCCATTTAAAGATTTTGCCATTGCCAAAGTAAGTCCAAATGAAATAACCCTATCCACGTTTAACTTAGGGGTGAACTTAATCAACTCCTTTAATAGTAGGGGATCTAAGATTCGAGTTACCCCTAATCTTTCTTTAATGACATTACCTTCTTTGTCTACGTCTCTGTCAATGACTTCAGTAATGTATTCAATGATTAGGGAGTTTAAATAGTCTTTGATATCACTAGTCATGTGTATTCCGTATTCACGATTTACTGCACTACTAGGATGAATATCATTCAAGAAAGAAGGAGTACGTTCTAAGTGGAAAGCTGATTCGTTTTTTTCAATACAATGCTGAATAAAACCCATATCCATGTTTTCACAAAGAGTCTTCGCATTATAATACTTAAGAAGCATTTTAGTTAACTCATACCACTGTTCAATTTTTCTAGGACGCCCAGTGTATGCTGCTACTACAATGTTTTGCCATCCTTCTCCAGCTATATCATGAACACGTTTGTATATGTAAGTAGATCCTAATGAAGTAGAGTATTTAGCCTGAGACTGTTTATATGGGTCAGTCCCTGCTGTATATAGTCCATAGGGTGCACCATTAATAGGGTATTCCCAAATCTGAACTACACCTTCTAAGTTATCAGTAGGCTTTGTAGGAAATGTTTGTACTGGTTTCTTTTCAGTAAACTTGTGAGTTATAGTACCATCAGTCTTTTGAACTAACTCAACATAATCTGGGTTGGCATCAGCTGCAGTTATTTTCTGTAATTGTTCTTGAAGTAAATCTACAGGGAAAATGTTCTGCGATAACTCAAGGAAACATTCCTCATGTGTAAGAGGATAATACATTATCTCTTTCAGATATGCTTCAAGACCACTTGACTTTTTAATCTGTTCACGAGATTTTAAAATAAGTTCTCTTCCTTTTACCTCATCGGATACCCAAATTGTAACATTATCTAGTTCAGAAGGGGAGTCTTTCTCTAGGTAAAGTCCTAAAGATTTTGGTTCTTTTGGAACTTTTAATGATTTAGTACCTGGAATAAACAAACCATAAGATTTGCCAGACTCTGTAGATTCTACAGAAAGAAAATTATATGCTTCAGGGTTATTGAATAATTCTTCAAGATCCCCCGCTCTTGTCATATCTCCCGAAGTCCCAATGACAAAAGGAGAACAACGCCATCCAAATGGACTATCAAAACATGGAGTAGTTGCCGCCAAGCAGTTGAGAATCTTTCCTTTTCCTCCTTCCTCCAAGAGAAAAGAAGATAGAGTAAGACCAGCAGCTGCTTCCGTATTGTTACCTTCATCGAAGTTTCGGATGTGAAATTTAGACCATTCATGTCTTACGTTTTGTTTGTCTTTATATCCTAAAGTTACTTGCCGTTTCCAATCGTCCTCAATACGGGGAAACTTAAAGTACTCTGGAAGATTACGTAAACCTAAGTCTACGTACTCAGTTATAATTTTTAAGTCAGGACCATTCAAGGCTGAGATTAGATTATCACTGCCTTTTTGGGTAACTGATTTATGGGTAATATACGATGAAGTCAATACTGATTTAGAAATACGTCGAGACCCTACCATTACAACGCCTTTCTTACCTTCAATATGATTCTCAGCTTTATGTATTGTTTCGTCAACAGCTAAATAGGTATCCCATAGTTGTGGGCGGTCAAGTTTACGAACTTGCCTATTACCTATCATAGTGTCCACATAAATAGACCAGTAATTTAAATGCCAATAGATAAAAGGAGAAAAGTGAAAACCATTGATGGTAATACCTTCAGTTATCTTTTTATCTTCTGCTTCCCAAAAAGCAACATACTCAGAAGACTCTTTATCGGGGACAGACTTAACATTAACAAAAAATTCTGGACTATCTAAATGCATATTACATAAACTTACTCATCTTACCATTCACCTCTTGTGATCCTCTGATCTCAAGTTTAGCTTCTTCCTTCTCTCTTAGTTTATCTACTACATCAAGCAGTGCAAGATACTCTTTCATAGTATCTCGAATAGATTTAATCTGTTGCTCAATGGATGCAATCACCATAGGTATAGCACCCCCTTTAGCAGTAGGTTTCCACTCTACTCTATCTTTAAGTGAGTTTAATGGATTAGCATCTACATACTGTCTCCACTCTGCAAGTTTTTCTTCTGCCCAATCTAATTCGGCAGAGATGTAAGTTTGTTTTTTCTGTGCCATGTTATAGTGTTTCGTATTTGGCTATAAACTCGTTGATAGGAAGATTACCAAAATCCTCCAATACTCGAGCATAGAAATCATCATTACGTCCCGTTTTACCATAAGAGTAACCTGCTTTCCAAAAGACTTTTGTTACCATGAACAAATTGTCTTGGAAAGTAGGTTGACTCTCAGGTACAAAACGTTTGGTTGGTTGTTTTGTCATAGTTTAGGCGTTAATTTCTTGGAGCTTACTATCTGCAGGCATATAGTAAACTTCAACTCCGCACTTAGTGCCTTTGTTTCCTCCGCAACCATTAAGGATACGGAATGCTTTTTTAAGGTTTGTAATACCTTTTGATTTGATTGATGGTTTTTTCATATAGGTAGGTGTTAAGGTTTTTTGGTCCACTTCAAAGATAACTTCTTTTGAGAGTTTTTAGAATTCCAGTCGGCAATACCACAATTACAAGTTAAGCATGCTGTTTTGAGTTCGATGACACAACCACATAACGCACAGTGGAATTCGGCTCTTCCAGTAGAGTATGGGACACCTGTAAGAGCCATGTACTCGGAAGATACTTTAGCATTTCTTGAGTTGTAGGGACAGTTGAGACAAATGTCCATTCGGTCTGTGATAAGCTGCTTGTCATCGTCATTAAGTAAATTGAATTCTTTCAATGTCTTGTTGCTGATCCCCTCGATTATCTTGTCCGCGTTCTTTACGCCCAACTTCAGCAAGTTCATGTAGTCTGCAAATGGATTCATATAGTTGTTCTAGTCTTAATTTTTTGAAATCAATAAGTCTTTGTTTCTGGTTATGATACATAGGCTTATCAAATATAGGTTCATTTAAAAGAATGTCCATTTTAGTTAAACCTTCTTCGTAAAGCTTTTTATAGTTTTGATAAATAGTGTCCATAAATATTGCTCTACCTTTTGTATGATACTTTGGAAAACTTAACATAAACTTAGCCATTTCCCGATACCTCACGACATTAAAGTAGAGTATATTGGGTATACATGCAGGGTTAGCTCTAAAGCGTCCTAAGCCTTTGAGGTAAACTTGTTTAGTTTCAGTTTTCTTTAAGGAGTGTATTATCTCCTCTAGATACCAAGAATAAACTTCGTCTACCTCTGAACTTGTGCACTTTAACTCTTTGGCTGCCGTACTGTATAATCCAAATACTTTAAGTTCTATCTGAAGGTCTCTTCTCATGCAATAACTTCTTCTTGTTTTACTTTAAGGGTGTTTTCCGTTAATACTTCTTTTCTTATTTTACTTTTAGGCTCTAAAGTAAAATAAATAGTCAATGCGGACTGATGGTCGTTCTCTGGTTTGAGTTTAGGATTTAAATTGTTTTTTAAAAGTAATTGTTGTTTTCTAAGCTTAGTAATTGTGTTTGAGATTACTTGGATAGTCGTACTAAACTTAGCAGCAATTTCTTTTTTAGTGTCTGAAGTCAAAGCTTTTCTGTAACTAGAGTATGCTAAAATTGTTACTGATAAATCAGATAAACGATACCCTGCTAGTCTTAGCAAAACATCAATGTAGTCCTTGTGGATTAAAATAGGGTCAGGATACTTCCTCAAAAGTTTTTTCATACTGTGGTTGGTTGTCTGTTACAACTACTACAAATATAGTATTACAATATAAAAAGTCAAGTCATAAGTTATAACTAATTAAGTTAAAACAAAAACTTAACACAAAAAGTTAAGATACCCTTAACAATAAAGAATGTAGTAAATACGGGCTATAGCTCCTTAATCAAATCAATTAAACACTTCTCAACTGCTTTAGAATATGCTTTTTTATTGTGAGGAATCTCCTCAACTGTTAAGAACATAGCATTAACATACACAGTCTTTACGTTCCTAGAATAATGTGTAATGTTATTAGCCGTGATAGACATATTGACTACATAATCCCTTTTTAATAACTGTATTCCTATAATGTTGATAAGCCTTTGAGGTAAAGCAATTGTATTAATTGCTAGTTTTACTTTAATGCCTGTGTCACACAAAGCGTATTTATTTGCAATTAATTGTTCTGCCGTAGCTACTACTCCAAAATCAACAGGTCTACCTGCTATAGTACGTAGATGAGTGTGGTTTTGCACAGTGTCAATCTTATAACATTGAGCGTTTAGTGTAACTGCAAATGCAGTAATTAGGATTATAATTAGTTTTTTCATGGTTAGTAAGTTACTGCTCCTGCATAACCAGGAGCTATTAAATACAAATTTAAGGTTTGTCCACTAGTTAAATTACCTGTTGTATACGTACTGACCCCTGGATAAGTTGTACGTACGTTTATAGTAGCAGCTTTGATAGCATCATATTGGGCTGTTGTAAAGATACGGACATCAGGGGCAATTCTCCATTTAGAGAATCTTCCAGCCTTTCTTGCTGCCACGTAATATTTATCTGCCACAGTTATTTTAGAATCATCATTGACATCAAACATTTGAAACGTCAACCCAGTCTTAATTGCTTTATTGAGGATGAGGTCGGATACTGCTTGAATGTCTGAAGTTGTGTAGGCTTGAATTCTAGTCGGAGCATCAACTTGGATAGTGAATTGATTACCAGCTGCCGTAGTTCTTGAGAAAGAATAGTAACCTGATGAGTTTGTATTTACAGTAGCGTCTAGTACATTGGAACTTGTTGTAGTGGTTGATGTTGTGTTTATTTCCCAACTAGTGCCAGAAAAAGAACCCGTAGTAACTAACGTACTTGCCATCCAAGCACTACCTGTTGATATCCCCATTACCTCTTGGTTAGAACCGTCTGCGGTAAATGTTCTCCAAACTACTATCTGCTTTGAAGCTTGGCTTTTAATAAAATATAAATCCCAAGTATAATTCACACCTGTTTGGTTGTACTTACAGTTACCCTCGTACCTTACTCTAAACACATCACCGTAAGTTCCGTCTGTGTAAGCTTCAGTAGAAACAAAAGAAACGTTGTTATCTGTTGAGCTATTATCTACCGACCCAATATGAATAGTAGGTTGATTGGGACTAGTAGCATTTCCATTATACCCTGAGCTTGAGGTTGTTCCAAAACAAAACCAAGAGTTAGCGTTAACGTGTCCTGACGAATAACTAGTGCCTGCGTAAGAAGCACTAAAACCAGACGGAAATGTAATAGCCACAGACTTTTCATCTGTATTAGCAGTAGAATGTAGTACTGAAGTTCCTCGTCCTCTATCTGAAGGAATACCTGATGTTATCTTAGCAAAAGTACCTGACTTAGTAGTAGCACCTGCTGTACTCTTATAAATTTTTACAGGAACGTTAGAAGCACCAGAACCATTTGCATTATACAAGTACCCCGAATACTTAAATTGAGCTGTTAGAGGGCTTGCAAATAAGAATAGAATGATTATCCATCTCATATCTTAAGCTTACCCCCCACTAAGATTTGATAGTTGACTATGTCTTGGTTTGCTATGTAGGTTCCTCCCCCTGTAAGTCCAAACTTAAAAGTTTTTGTAAGTGAGTAGTTTATGTTTAGGAATGGAACGATGATAGGTTTACTTTGAAATAAACTCTCGCTATAGTATTTAGTGTAAGGGGCGTAAACGGCAGCAGCAATAATCGTAGCATCTACATGCTTGGAGATTTGACCTTTGTACATAAAACCTCCTATAATCATAGTGGAGATTAGTTCCTCTTCGAATAGTTTACCATAAGAACCTGCCGCTCCGTACAAAGCTGTAAAGTTTTTAATTGAGTTTACTCTGACAAAGAGTAGTGAAGTAGTGAATGATTTAGGCATCAATCCTAGTCCTGCTGAAAGTACATTGATGTGTTTGTTCCCCTTTTGGTTTGCACCTATCCAAGATTTTATGGCTCCTACGTTTCCTATCTTAGCATTAACCATGTAGTCAGCAGATAATCCTAAAGAAGATGTACCGTCACCCTTAACTCTAGTGAAAGACATTGTACCTCTAGCGTCTTGCTTATCACTCTTAGCCGTTTGGATTCCTACTATGTCCCCTGTAACTAGGATAGCAGGTTTCTGTGTTTCTACTTTACCTTTAGCAGCAGCTTTTGCTGTAGAGTTACCCCCTGCTTTTTGAGTTTCGGTCTTTTGTTCCTCTACTTTTTCAGGAGTCTTTTCATCAGGCTTTTTATCAGTAGGTGTACCCGAACCACTCCCTCCGCTAGAACCATTGCTACCGTTACCAGAAGAAGAACCAGAGCTACTCCCAGAGCTGCTCCCAGAATTGTTAGAGCCGCTAGAGTTATTATTTGAGTTGCTTCCATCGTTATTTACTTGTCCTTCCGACCCCACGGATCCTTGTCCAGATGATTGGTCACCCGAACTAGAAGTATTCCCAACGTCACCAGTAGTGCTATTGCTTCCATCACCACTAGATTTGTCGTTCGACTTTCCATTTTTAACTTTTACATTAACTCCCGATGTCCCTGAGGTGGTTGTTCCTCCTACAGAAGTCCCAGAACTCATGGATGTCGAAGATAAGTCTAAACTCGTTAAAGAGTTCAAGGTCATTACACTATTTACTAAACCCATTACCGTATTGGTAGAGGTTGTTGTAGTCGTTGTTGTTAATACACCTTCGCAAGGTTTAGATGTACTAAAGTTTGTGAAGGTAGAATTTAACCAAGCGTCAAATGTACCATCTTGTAATTCTGTGTAACTAAAGGCTTTTACCTGCCCATAGTACGATATTATTATTGGGGTATTCATATCCGCACTAATGAACTTCAGTTCCTTAGTACACGGATCTGTGTAACTGTAGGTAAAGGACTGAGCTTTTAAACTCAGTCCAATACTCAACAATAAAAGTAATATGTTAACTCTTAAAGACACCGTTTCTAATAAGGTTTTCAATCACTTTAGTGCATGCTGTTTCTAGCGACTTGCGTGTTGCCTTACCTACGGTACTTTGAGAGAATTTCATATTGTCAAGAGATTTTAAGAATGACTCACCTACTTTCAAGGATTCACCTTCTCCAGAACCAATGTAGATTTGCCCAGTCTTGGCATCTACAAAACGAACTTGGAGTCGGATAAAAGTAGTTACTACTACTTTAGTTTTTCCACCTTGTACTGCTTCGTCTTCATCTACGGCAAAATCAGCCACAGTTACATAAACAAAATAGTGTGCAGGTTTAATCTTTCCTTTGCCATCAACAGGTTCATCAAAGACTCCTTTTTTAGAAGCTTTGAATTGAGTTACCATCCTTTCCTTGATTTCACTCTTCTCCTCAGTAAATATAAAACGATTTGTTTCATCTAGGTAATCTAACACAGATTCTGCAAAACCTAAGCCTACGTTCTTCTCTTGTAATGCAGGATACAAAGAAAGTACTTTAGTCATATCTACACTTACTACTTGTACAGTTTTTTTAATTGAATCTGTATAACCAGATACTGTAGAAATATCTTTTGTTTCAATAACCTCGCTATCGGTTGTGGTCTTCATTGAGCCACAACCATAGACAAGGATTACTAATAGTAGACTACCAAGGATCTTCTTCATCAGCTTGGGGTTTAGCGGCAGGAGCTGGAGCAGGAGCAGCTGCAGGTGCAGCCTTTTCTTTGATGATAATGGTTTTACCACCATCACCAGTGTTTGCTTGTTGCTTCTGTTCGTTGTTCGTAGTGATGTTAATCACAGGTGCAGGTGCTGATACAGCAGTAGGAGCCTCAGCTTTTTCTTCGCCTCCCCCTAAGTGGGTAGCAAACCAAGCACCACCTGCAGTAACTGCAGTAGTGATTGCTCCAATAATGGCTTTTTTAGCAGCGGACATACCGCCTTCTTCTTTTTCTTCTGACATAATATTATTAGTTAGTTGTGTTTGACAAAGATACACCATCTTCCTCATCTACTTTTTGAATAAGCATTTTGTCTCTGTCTTCAGAATTGAACCAGTAGTCAACTACTTTGTTCAAGTTACCGACAAATGCACCCAAAAGGATAAGTAATAATTCTTTCCAATCTTCTCCAATGGATGCTCCCATGAATACTGCTGCGTTAATACCGACAATGATTAGGGTAAACAAGCCTAACACAATGGCAGTAATTTTCCAACGGTTAGTTTGCATCTGTTGCAACATGTAGTAGAAACGATTGTTGTCTGGTACTACTACGGGTTCTGCTTGGCCAAAACCAAGTTTGTCTTTTAAGCTCATATGATTAATAGTTTAGAATCTAGGATTTGTTTTTCTGTTCTTAAAGTTAAGATGTAAACTCCATCAGGAAGTCTTTCTAAGTCTACACTATACCGATAGCTTCCTACAGGCATGCGCTTGTCTAGAATATTTTGAACTAGTTGTCCTATTTGATTATAGAGAGACAAGTTAACATCGGATTCTTCAGCTAACTTAAACTGTACTTGAATAGCTCCTTCAGTAGGATTTGGGAAAGCAACTAACTCCTCTACTTGATTAAAATTAACTGTTCCTTTTCTACGAACTTCAATAATGCCCATAGTAGGAGTAATGTTCATATCCTTAGCTTGTTTGTCTCCTACGTATTTCTCTGATGTCCAGATAGCCGCAGTAGCCCAAGAGTCTTGAGGTTTCTTAGCTATGAACTGAAGTGTAAACACTGACTCTCCATCGTTTAATAGATTAGAGTTGGTTAAGTCTGCACCGCCCCAAGAAACGATTCCATTAGAACGGTTAGTGTAAGAAGTCCACTTTCTAATCTTCTCAGTTACTTCTACGTTCTTAAACTCTAAGTAAGCTGTATCATACTTAAGATCTAGTTGAAGTGCACTTAGGTTTTTACCGTTAGTCAAAACTTTAACAGGAACGTTTACTAAGTTGCCATCTTCTACTTTTACCTTAGGCATGTTGATTTCAATAGTCTCTAAAGAAGGGTCATCGTAACTTACTGTTTTGTCTATAATATACTTCTTGGCGTTTGCTTGGTTAATGATTTTAATAGGAGTCAAACGAGCCATCTTAAAGCCTGTAGCATTGGCGTCTCCTTTAACAGCTACATAGTAAGTGATAGAATCATTACCATCTACACTGTAAGTAAAGTTATTTATAGTAGAGTATGTGGAGGTCAAGTTAGATGTGGCGCCATTGATTGCATTGTATTCAGCAACTGTAAAGAACATTACGTCTTTTTTAGAGTTAGGCCATGCAGTAAATCTACCTGCCAATCTTCCGTAAACAGCGTATACGTCAGCAATAGAAATATCTCCAGTAGTTCCGTTTACGTCCATTGTATAGTAGTCAAATCCTGTTGGAGTGTATTGACCTAAGATAGCTTGGTTAATCTTTTGTGCATCAGCAGTAGAGAATATGTTACCAGGAATCATTGTGTCCCCTTTAACTACTATACGTACATCCCAATAAGTAGTATCTAAGAATTTCTTAAACACAGTTACTCCACTAGAGTTAGTTTTTTGTGCAGCAACTTCAGTCCAAGTAGAAGAAGCTTTAGCTCTCTTCTCTAAACTAACTGTTAAGTTTTTAGCGTCAGACCCTGTTACGTTCTTGAACTTAGCAGCAAAACGTAAAAGCTTCTGATTGAAACGACCACCATAAGAGTAAACTACCAATGTAGTATCGTTACCCCAGTTAGTAGCAGCTCTGTTAGAGAATGATTTAACTCCTGCAACTTTCAAAGTCTTGATAGAATCTAAGTTGTTCCACACAGTTTCACCTGCGTGAGTAAAAGTTAAGTCAAATGTAGCTCCATTAGAATAGTTAAAACTAGAACTAGATCCTGTGTAAGCTAGAGTTACAGTTAAGAATCCTTGTAAATTACTATCTACATACTGAAGGTATTGGTCAGAAGTAGAAATTTTTAGAGAAGGAACAACTCCTACAAATGCAGTCTTATCATAGAATACACGGAATTGCATACCCGTAATCTTCTCTGAAGTAGAAGTGTTGTAGAAATGGAGAGGAGCAACAGTTTGACCAACGGTGTTTGTCGCTACTTGATACCCTGAATCAATTACGACCCAGTGACCAGTTCCAGGAGATGTGCTTGCGCTTTGTGCAAACAGGCTAGTAGTAAGAGACAACACCCCGACTACAAATAAAATGATTTTTTTCATTGTTTATATTTGTGTATTTTTTCATAAATGTTTGCCAGTAACCAAGGCTCGGGGGTTGGGATGTTTTGAAGAAAGGATAATTCATACATATAGCATTTAAACTCTTCCTCGTATTCACTCATATCACTGTCCTGCATTATATACACAAGATGTTGACTTTCATGAACTAGAATGCATGCTAAGTTATTGATTGAGTTTAACTTAATGTCTGCATCTGCTATAAGTATAGTGTAGTCTCCTTCAACTACACTCGTGGAAGAGAAAGAACTTTTCCAAAAATCAACTCGCTGACAGACTTCTTTAAAAACAACGTACTTATTATAGTCGTATTTTTTAATTATCTGTATTGCAGAATCAATCTTTGTATCCCAGCCATCTCCTGCTTTTGAAATTGTTTGACAAAAACAGGAGTTGACCAAGAATAGAAGACCACAAAGTGCCTTCCAATTTTTCATTATTTTTTCTTTGCAGCTTTTTTAGCTTCACCTGCAACTTTATCAGCAACAACAAAGTCACCAGACTCAAGCAAAGTGTAAGTAAAAGAGTTTCCGTAAATCAAACGTGCCTGACGAGCAAGAGCCATAAACTCATTAAAATCACGCTCACGCTTGAATACCTGACAACCTTCACTCCAGTTTTCTACATAAGTAGAATCTGTACCAGCTTTGTGGATGTTGATTCCGTAAAGACCTTCAGTAATGGTTTTTTCGTCATAAGTCATATCCTTGTTAGCGTCACGATAAACTTTTACATTCTTCGCTTGTCTCAAAGCCTCATACTTACCTTGGTGCAAACCGATAGCGTGAGAACCACGATATTGATTAGGAACCAAACGAGCAACACCCCCAGCGTTGTGAAATTCCTTCACACCTTTTGTACCTGGGTCAGTAGTAGCCTGCCATTCGTGAAACATCCATTTACCATCTACTTTGTAAGAAACTGTAATCTTGTCGTCAAACAAGTTAGTTACATCATTTCCAGTAGAGGAGTTACGTACGCCTACAATGTTTAGGTCGTAACCTTTTTCGCCTTCAAACCAAACGTATCCTTTGGCTTTAACAGCGGCTTCGATTTGTTCTTTAGTATATGCCATAATTAAGATTCAGTGGTTTCAGAAGAGTTAGATGCTTCAGGCTTCTTCATGATCTTTTCGATCGAAGTCAAACCCAAACAACCAAAAGCTAACAAAGCAACTGCATCCACCAAAGGAACAGAAGGTGCAAAGTGAGCTTCAGTGAAAGAATTGGCGTACAAAGTAGCGCACAAAGTCAATGTGCAAAATAAGCCGCACAAACGTTTCATGGAGACATTACCCTTTTCGTCTTTGAAAAGGCCTCCAATAAAGTTTAGAAATTTCATAGGTATAGTTTGTTTGTCAACAAAAATAAACTATTGAAAAAATAAGTCAAGTACTTTAAACAGTTACTATTTCTACTTGGTCAGGGTAGATTAAGTTTAGTGCACCAAAGATAGCATCAATCAGAAGAGTTTCTGCTGGCTGTGTCTCGTATGCTGTTACACTTAATTCTAATCCGCTAAAGCTAGTGTTAAAATCTTCAATGCCTTGAATCGGGGCTTTGCCTTCTGCCAATGCTTGTACACTTGCAAATACAAAGGTTGCGATTTGGGCAGGGATGATTCCGTCTTTTTGTGATTTGTTATCCGAATATCCTTCGGCAATAACAACAACCGATCCACTTGGGATGCTTAATCCCGATGTCAAATTTACGGGGGTGTTAATTTGTATAAGTTTCATTTTTGTATAATTTTAGTGATGTGATATTTTTATTTTTACCATTGAACATATTGACAATTTGATAACTCGGAATTCCTAAAAAATTTGCCGCATCGGTAAATGATTCAAAAAACATTCCTGTCATTTCACAATAAAGTGGTTTAGAACGAACATTGTTCATCCCGCTTATTTCTGGTCGTTTTTTACCTTTGCTATGTGATGGCTTTCCTTTATTTGCATTTACCAACGCTTCCATAACATGAGGTGGCATACCCTTTCCAAATCTATAATGATTTTCTCCTTTGGCGGTATTGGCTTTAACATTTTGCTTTGCTTCTTCTGTGAACACATAGCCCGTAACACCATCACCGCCTTTGGTTAAATTACACAACAATCCGCCATCCTCATATCGTTTGTACAATGCAATTAATTCTATTTCTTTTTCCTTTGCAAAATCCATTGAAACATCTTCAAATAGAATGTCCACTCTCCAATCTGTTTTTTTGGCAATCAGTTCCCACCTTGGATTTCTTGAAAATCTTGTGTAAGCCCGTTTTTCAGTTTTCCCAATACCAATGTAAAATGGTTGGTTCTTGTCTAATCTAATATGTCTGTAAACTATTGCCATACACAAAGATACGATTTTTTAATGTGCGATTACGCATACTGAACCCGATGGGATTGATAAACCGCTTGTTAGGTTTACATTGGTTAAAATTTTTATTGCTTGCATAATAGTTCTATTTCTTTTTTAACATCTTCCCAATAATAAGTTTGATTATTATCAGTATTTTTTTCTATAATTTCATTAATTGCAATTAATGAGCATTGTTTTGATTGTTCAATTGTGATATTTGGAGTTGCCCTAAACATTATATCAAGTAAATCGTATGCCTTTTCTTTTGGTGTTTTTATTAGCATACAAAATTAGAATAAATCGTTCCAAGTGCTACCATTGTAGCAACATAGTTTGTTTGTTGTGGAATCGTAAACTACCAATCCCGCGGCGGGTGATGCGATGGCGTTCTTTTGAGTTGTTGTCATTCGGGGAGGTAAGAATCCTTGCGTTGTACTTACCATCTCTAATTGAGCCGATGCAACTGCTTTTGTTGCAGAACCTATGGTAATTGGATAGCGTGTTGTATTAGGAAATAACACTCCACCATTGTAAGCAATGTGCATCGCTCGTGTATTTGTGTCATCAATCCAAGTTGCCCCATTATTAAAATTTGTATTTATACCACCATTGACACCTCCCCCACCATTATCAGTTCTAATGGATTGACCCGCTCCCGCAGCAGCCAAAGCACCAATTTGAAACCCTAAATCATCAGCAATTTTCAAACTTTGCGTCCCCGCACTATTCTGCACCAAAAGCGATGTAGTGGCGGATGTTGAGCCACTGCCTTTGATGTCCAATGTGGCTACCGCCGTGTGATCTCCACCAGTTCTAACCCCAACTCCAACAGCCCCTAATGACAAACAAGCATTTCCTCCCGTACCCCTAAAATTCCTACAAATCCCAACTTGCGTATTATCACTCCACAATGTTCCAAACACACTATATTGACTCTTGAATCTGATTGCAGTTACACCATCGGCAGTCCCATTAACATCCAATGCACTTGTAGGTGCATTTGTCCCAACCCCCAACCTATTATTGGTATCATCCCAAAACAAGTTAGCGGCATCACTTGCAAACGCACTTCCATTGCTGAACTGAATTGCACCACTCACACCGCTTACAGAGTTGCTTTGCCATACAGTACCGTTGTATGTGTCGTTTGTATTTGTTGTTGTGTTGTAAATTCTAAGTCCCGTTGCAGGACTCACAATCGCATCCCGTTGGGTAGTTGTCATTCGGGGTGGTAAGAATCCTTTGGTAGTTGAATTTACTTGAAAAATAGCACTTGCATCAATCGTAGTTCCATTGACTACCGCCCCCCTTGGTATTTGTCCAAAATCCTTTCCACTTTCAGCGGTAAACATATTGAGCCACCCAAGCCCCGATACAAAACTGGTTAACGATACTGAACTTGCGCTTCCGCTTGAATTACCACGCAACTCCAAAGTTGATTCTTTTGCATAAATAATCCGTGCAAATATATCAATAGTGCTAAGGTTTCCATTATCAGTAACTTTAATTAATTCCGTCCCAACACTATTTTGAACTAATAGTGAAGTAGTAGCAGAAGTAGAGCCACTACCTATAACATGAAGTCTTGCGCTCGCAGTTAGGTTTGTTGAGTTTGTTAGACCGATACCAACGTTCTGGTTTCTGTCTACAATCATCGCAAGAACTGGAGTTACCGAAATATTAGAAGTAAACAGTCTTATTCCTCCTGAGTAACCTCCACTAAGTACTCCCAAACCAAATAACGCTAAAGAAGTGTCTCCTGTTATTGCATTTACTGTAGATCCTATGTAGTGTGCGTACTGTCCTGTAGAAGCGTTTAGGTATAATCTTTGAGTAAGTTGATCTATTGTGGGACTTCCAACAGTTGTGATGTTTGTACCTACGCCTAATCTTTTGTCGGTGTTGTCCCAAAATAAATTGGAAGCGTCACTACTAAAAGCAGAACCATTAGAAAACTGAACAGCACCTGCTACTCCACTTGCATTGGCAGTCAAGACAATGTCTCCACTTCCAAGTAAAGAGATAGAGTTTAGCGTTTTGATAGTTGTCCCAGAAACAAGTACATTTTGTTTTGCGTTAAGAGCTGCTGTAGTAGGAATAGATACAGGTAAGTTCTCTAACTTAATTTTCTTGGTTATATCATTAACTACATCTACTCCTACTAGTACATCAGTACCAAGCGGAAGGACTAGTTCTGGAAAATCAGTAATTCTCATTTTTAGTTTCTATAAGTTCTAGTATATGACTGCGGTGCCGAACCTTTGACTAGAATAGGAGTTCGGAATGATTCACTTGTATTAACATATCGTGCCCTCAAAGCTTGGCCTGTTTGACTTTCTATAAACCCAAACAACAAAGGAGACTGAGTTTCTATGCTGGTCTCGTCAAAACCTCCCTGCGTAACTATAGTTAGTAAAGCCTGACTCTGTAACTCCCAATCACCATACTTTGTTACTACTTCTTCTACATATTCTCCTTGGGTGTAATTGTTAGAAAAGATTACCGTATTAGCATTTAGTCCTCCATCTAACACAAGTAAAGACTCTACATACGTAGTTATAAAGAAAGAAAAGTTATTGGGATTTCTTATTTGAGTCTGAGCTTTTATATTAACCTTATTATTGCTAGGATTAAAAGATAGTTGAGGGTGATATCCTTCTCGACTAACCCTACTTATCTCCATAAAGTTATATCTACTTATACTTATCTTTTTAGGCTTATAGCGTACAACTAGAGATATCAAATTCTCAACAAAGTTATTAGCTATAGTATATCTAGAAGACACTTATACAAATATATAACAACTAAAATTAAAATCAACTGCTAAGTAATCTCGTTTAAGCACACTACCCCTTAATAAGGAACTTGGTAATCTAGTAGAGCCCAAGGGAAGAACTAAACTCTATTTATTATGTTACCTTAACCCCCTGTAGTCCCCCAAAGGTAGATCAAAAACCAAGAGAAAGGAAAGAAGAAGTTATTCACATCTACTAAGAGAAGGAACCCCGCAGGGACACGCTTTATCCCGATTAAATAAGACTACTTCTACCTCTATCGTAATTACCCTATAAGTAAATTCTATTATAATAGACAGTTTAAAACTTAATCTACACCGTCCCAATGCTTATTATCCTCTTCCCACCAGAAAGTGGGCATATCCTCACAATACATTCCTACTACATCACACTTAAACTTAGACTTATTCCTCTCTACTAAAGCTACAGTAATAGGTGGCTCAAAACCAAACTCCTCTATCATCTTACTCATCCAAGTATAATTCCCCCCAGTAAGTATACCTGCTTCAACTAAGACAATCTTACTTACTTCAGTTCTCCACATACCTAGAAGTAATCTAAACTCTAACTTACATTCTTCGATAAACTCCTCACTACTATCTGGAAAAGGTACATCAGCACAATCGTAATAAGGGAAAACTCTATCCTTAGTTAATCCATGTAACACCCTCATCCCTATCATACCACTATAGTCAGGACTAACACACACTACTAACACATCATCAGTTTCCCAATTACCCCACTCCCTATCCATAATCTCCTTTAACTTAACCAGAACCCTACGTGTAGCTCTCTCCTCTACTTCATTACCTATATACATAATACAAAGATATATCTACACCACAAAATTTCCCCCCAAAATTTTTACCCCCCCCAATTTTTATAACCCCCCAAAATTTTCCATATCTATAAAAGGGTTGGGGATGTATAATTGATACCCCCCACCTCTAGAACTGGAGTCGGTGTACCCCCGTCAATAAGCAGAGGAGTTATTCTTGCTTGTTGTGCTATGATAGATAGATTTAATAAGTTAGTTGCTGTGGCGGAAGCCATGGCAGCTGAGTGGAACGAGAGATGTGTTGGTGTGGATGGAATCGAAGTCCAAGTGGAAGGACACGGAGGCATCGTTCGTCTGGGAATGATGAGAGAGTTCCCTGTGTATTATCCAGACGAGAATCAGTACATGCCTGAGTATGCTATGGATTACAGTAGTTTCTACTACACTTGGGGTGAGTATGGTTGGGTGAAGGACGAGCCAATGATAGTAGGAGCACCAAGTCCATTCGAGCTAAGAGAGGAAGAGTGGGACGAGTTGCCGTTCTAGAGAGAGAGCCTGCCCTTCGGGGCAGGTTGTTCTTGCTGATTGCATGAAGATTATAATCACGCAAGTAGCATACAATGACGAGTCATTGGTCTACACAGAAGGAATGACTTACAATGAGTTCTGCGAGAAGAACCCACAACTAGAGACAAGAGTAGAATGGGATGAAACAACATCCGATGCTATGGATGCCTACTATTATTGTAAGTCATTGTAAGTAAGAAGCAATAGGACATTAGTCCTATTGTTTTTTCTTTCTGATTGTGCTATGAAAAACTATAAAATGAGTGTAGTGTATGGGTTGATAACCTTTGCACTAGTTGTGTGTTCAGTTGTATGTGTTGTTAACAATGATTATAACACATTCTTTATAACTTGTTTTCCTTTGACTCTGTCTTTGGCTATGTTCTTGTTTGTCTGTAAAATAGAGAGAGACATACATAAGTCAATGGATATGTTGAAGGAGTCTTGGTTGTATGAGTTAGAAGAGAAAGGGCAATAGCCCTTTTTCTTTTCTTTACTGTATGAGAAAGACATTAGATAGTGTATTGATTACCATTGCGGTAGTCAGTATGATTGCATTCATTGTGGCAGGAGGCTTTATGACTGTGTACTTCCAATCAGGAATGATAAAGGAGTATGGTCAGGAGTTCACTCAAGTAGTAAAGTATTGCTTTGCCTTTGGATGGATGCCTGCATTTGTAGTAGCATTAGTGTTTGGTGAAAGAAAAGGAGGCGAAAAGAAGAGGGTAACCGCCTAACGAAAGACCCGTCTAACGACGGGTTTTTCTTGCCTTTCAGGCTATGATAAACACGGTAAAACAACACATCAAAATCAAAGCAATGGACGATAAGTACGCCTCCATTGCAATCACTTCAACTAGTAAGCAAGTCTACGACATGCTTATAGAGAAAGAACCATTTCTACGATGGCTAGGAGGCGAACTCATTCAGAGATGCTTCCCTGACTTCAGCGCTGAAACTAGAGAACTGATGATATCAGGCATGGACATAGAAGACCAGGCAGAATTCTTTAGCGAAGACATCTAACAAGGAGAGAGGGCTAACGCCCTTTTTTCTTGCCGCTTCTGCTATGAGCACATACAAAATAATCGGAAAAGCCCTACTGACAGTAGTGCTCCCACCTGCCTTCGCTGTTGTCACATCTATCATCCTTAGTGCAATGTTTGCTAGTATAGGATACTTGATGGGATATAACACTTTCACTAGTTGTTTCCAAGGAATACTAGGCAACATCACAGTGCTGATGTGCCTAATATCCCTTGTAGCAACACTAACATACTTCTCTAACAAGGAGTAAGAAGAGCCCTTCGGGGCTTTTTTTCTTTTCTGTTTTACAGATAAGGTATCACCAAAGAGTGTGTGCAGTGGTTCATCCACAATACCTGAATACGCATAGTGTCACAGATTCGCCCTTAAGGGAATACATCAGTGTGTCACAGAAAACCTATGCGTTTCTTTTTTTCTTTCTGCTTATATGAGATATCTAATAGTAGTATTGGTGATTGTAGGACTGATGTCCTGCGCATCAGGTCGTGGTCACAGTTGTAGCAAAGCAAACAAAAGATACTGGCACAATGAGTTCAGTAGATTTTAAGACTCTTCGGAGTCTTTTTTTCTTTTCCCTTGCATGATAGATCAATTTCCTGAACACTACTACATAGCGAAGTCCTATGGATTAGTACAAGAGTTTGTAGACACTTACAGATTCTTTCGTCGTCAAGGTGTAAGCAGACCATTTGCTGCTTATTACGCTGCTAAAGAGTGGGACTTATAGTCTCACTCTGTAATGGAGTACGCAATCATCTTACGGAAATAATTATGGATCTTGTCCCTTAATTATAAGTAGTAGTTTTTCTTTCTTATTATATGGAGAACTATGATAGAGTATACGATGTTCTGGAACCTATAGTAGTAGGTATACAGATTGATTTAGATTGCTGTGAGACTGAAGCAGAGCGTGCTCGCCTGATTCGTGAGAAACAGCATGTGATCAAAGCACTGTTCGAGTTAGAGAGTGCTAGAGATTGTAGAGAAGGGTCGTAAGACCTTTTTTTCTTTCCCCTATTGTAGGGAATATCCCTTACGCATATACCTAAGCCAAAGTGCGGTGAACGTATGCTTGTTCACGTAAGACCACCACAAGGTTAGCAACCTACAACTACCTCGAAATGAGGTAGTTTTTTTCTTTTCTCTTTTACTATGGTACAATTCATTAAAAACAAAGATGCTGGAGAACAGTATATGCAATTATTTGCAATTGCTCTTACTCCTGAGGAAGCTTTTCATTTATGGAAAAGAGCAAAAGAATTGAATGTTGATGTTTGTATAGACAACAAGATGTTAGGCAATGATTGGGAAGCAAGATATGCTATTGAAAAACATTTTGGTGTTTCTTATTCATTACAAGATAATCTTCGCAGAACCTAAGCACTAAAAGAAAGGGGACTAGGTCCCCTTTTTTCTTTTCCTTATTGCTATGAATAACAATTTAATTCAAATCGAAAAGGGCAAGTACACAGCCCTTCTACGTCGCGTACTAGGTATGCAGGTGTCAGAGAATGGTACTAGTGAGGTTGAGGCTATCCTTAATGTAATCTGTTCAACCGCTCAAATTGCTAGGAATTCGTACACGTACGGGGCGACGGCTAAGGAAATTGATGGCGACATGGAGAGCATTGGCTTTGCGCTAGAGTACTACAACGTATGCAAAGAAGACTTTTTTGGTCCTGATATACAGGAACAAGAGTACCCAAAAGTTGTAGGAAAGATTAACCTACGGAAGAACGTAGACGAAGACGAATGCGACGATTGCGTATGACAAAGAAAGCCCTACTAAGGTAGGGTTTTTCTTTCTTCTATTGCTATGAAAGCCAACTCTATTGAGGCTAAATCGTTGATTAACGACATGCTTCGCACACGTGCAGAAAACCTTGAAAAAGAAATGCAACGTACCATCCAACGTCAACACGACTTCTACCAACAAACTAAACAGAGAACTCTGTCTAAAATGCTTGGACAATCAGAGGACGAATACACGTTGACACAAAACTTTAAGTACCAAGAAACCATAGGCTCTACTTTACGAGAAATGGAAAGGACGTACTTCGAGTACTTCGGTAAGCCTTGGGACTTCGCAGAACCTGTAGACATCAAAGAGGAACTAGCGGACAACAATAAAGTTAAACGTGGTAGACCTCGCAAGAACTAACAAGAACCCCTTCGGGGGTTTTTCTTTTCTCTTCTATGAGAACATTATTCGTAACCCTATTTTTGTCTATGGCCTGTACGGCTTGTGGACAAACACAACTTCCTGATTCATTACAGATGACTTCAGATGACTCAACCTTTGTAAGTAACGTGGTCAAGAATATGAAACCCCTACACTATACTGCTACTAAAACTCACCATGGTGTTGTAGTAGTGCTAGTATACGAGAAGTACACATTAGTGGAAACTCTAGTAGATGGGTTCGTAGAAGATCTCGTAGAACTAACCCCAAAAGGTCTCATAGTGTATCCAAGGGAGTCTGACTGACTCCTTTGGTACTCTAGTGCCATTGGATTAAATGGCTACGCAACCATCTTACTCGGTAAATTCCGTTGGGCAATGGTTTTTCTTTTCTCTTATACTACGACTACCCTTGAATGGGGCTACGCTATCATCTTATGCGGGTAATTGCCTCTAGCCGTATTCCATTTTGTGTAAGTTTGTAAGCCAAAGGTTAAACAAAAAGTTAAACAAAACAGGGATAGTCAGAAAATTCCCCGTGCTGAGACAAACAAAAGTTAAACAAAGTCCTTACCAACCTCGCTTCGCTCGGTTATTTGCGTTTAACGGTCTTACGCCTTAACGGTTCTATCCCCCCTACGGGGGTTTTTCTTTCCTTTTCTGCCAATATACATCAGTATGAGCACAGTTAACGCTTATTCGGCTTGGGTTAACGGAAAAGGTTCCGTTAGCGTTCTATGTGGAGTAGAATCCGACTCACTCTCCGCTTTTTCACTCGGTTTGCAATCTCGTTTATTGCGTACCGCCATTCACACTTTCGCTATGGAGGTCTTTGAGAAAACCTTCGGTATTAAAGCCGAGGACATTGCTCACACTTCTTCAAGCGAACCTTTCAAGTTCCAAGAGAACGGCCTTAAGCCAATCAACCTTGAGAGCGTGTTTGGTCGTGCTGTACGTATCCAAATCATTGAAACATCTGACTTTAACGAGGCCGTTAACGCAAAGATTATCAATGAGAAAGATGCCAACGGCAACTACATCATTCGTGAATCTGCCTACAAATTGGACAGAGAAACGAAATCTCGGGTAACAGACGGCAACGGTAATTTCGTGTACCGCAAATGCTTCTTGCGCCCTGACACTGACGCTTATGCCGACAAAACTATGGTTGTCGCTCAGCGTACTACGGCAGACCTCTCTGCACTTACAGAGAACGTACCCGTAGACGAAACTGCGAATGTGGACGATGTTCCCTTCTAACAGTTAACCAATAGCACCCTTCGGGGTGCTTTTGTTTTTCCCTATAGAGAAAGACCAAGACAAGCAGTAAAAAGAAAAGAGAAAAAGAACCAACTACTCTACCATCTTCATACATAATTAGAGTCAGTCATGTATAGTGAAGTAGACACTATAGCCACCATTTTACCTCATAATTACAGTCCATCACTGCAATATTCGTACAAATATCTACAGAAAAATCAAAGAATTGATTCTCATAACTAATTGATAATGAATGCATTAGAGAGATGGGGACGCTTCCCCCTATGGTTTCTGCTCTTAACACTAAATCACTATAGGTTAAGATTGGATTAAACCGACTTAATATAGATAATCATAACTTAAGATATAAGCTTACGGGTAACCCCACTGGTAACCCTTTCTTCTTATACTTCTCTATAGGTTTATTATGTGTTAGGGTTGTTTAGTAGTAAGGGTGTGCGAATATTCCATTTTTTCAAAAGAACTTACTTAACGCTAACTTAGTCTCTACTATATTGCGATTCTTTTTCTTTCTTATCCTACTAATATTAGAAAGCTATGCCAAAAGAAACTAAAAACAAAGAAAACAACCAAATAAAAGAGTTGTTCAACACAGTTAAGAACCTAGAACTAAAACCTAAAGAAGAAGGTCTTATCCTTGTAGGTTACACAGAAGATGATGACAAACAGAGTTGTCTTAGTGTAAGCATACAAGGTAACAGAGGTAATCTTATTCAAGCATTAGCACTTGCAATGGATACTGATGATGACCTGAGGCAAGTTTTCCAAAAAGCTATGCTCTACTCTATGGCTAAGCAAGTTGGTCTGGATTAACTACAAAGAATTATCTTTGTGCTGAACCCCTCTTTGGATAGAATCCTTAGACCGAAAGTTCCCACCTGCATACCGTTACAGAGCTACGCTCTTAGATCTGCTTGTGGGACTTTTTCTTAAATAGTCAGGTGGCGGAATTGGTAGACGCTACATAGATAGTCAACTACAACTGTAATAAACCCGCTGGCCACGGTTAATAAGAACAGCTCTGTCGTAGAGGTTGACATACAGGTTCGAATCCTGTCCTGACTACTAATAAGACACTAGAAGGATTCTGAGTAGTCCTTCTTTTTTCTTTTCCTTATGACTTTAATTTCGTTTTCCTGATAAGTTCAAACTTGTTAGGGTAACGTTCTCATAGCTGGAGTTAAAGTAAACTGCACTATCAGTTCCAACACAAGAATAGTATGTTGTGACCCTAAAGGGATATCAACGGCTTGTGTTACATGGCCCATTCGTCTAACGGTTCCTAACGGATACAGGACACCAAGATTTCATCTTGTAAATAGTCGGTTCGATTCCGCTATGGGCTACAAAGGTTTATCAGATTACCTTGCATTACAGTGCTGAAATATCTGTTGAGTGTCTACCTCTTGTAGACAATGTCCTAAACTTCCTGGTTCATAAGGGTAAAACATTAAAAAGAACTTGGTTCTGTTGAGCTACAGGTACAGCTCTTCAAAGTGATACTGGTGATCACTGTAATGGTAGACAAATGTTACTTTGTAACGGCCTATTAGTGGAGGGAGTACTGGCTTTAGATTACGTTCCATAGTGTAAAGCAAATCGGTTCCTCTCTATGAAGCTAGTGGGTAAGGTTTTAATAATTTTCGAAATTATTAACTTATTAGTTCCATGTACCTAAAGATAACTAGTCCTAACCGACTAGTTATTTTCTTTTATTGTCCTCCCTTCGGTCGGATTTTTTCTTTCTCCTTCTACTAATTTAAACACTATGAGAACAAGAAAAAACAAAATCATTGATGGCAAGTCCTACGAGAAAGTAGATACTAGCCGCTTCTTCAGAGTTAAAGCACGTTCTGTTAAGAATGCTTTAGACAAAATGCAATTCATTCACACTTTGGAAGTGCGAGACATGTTCAGAAATCTTACTGTTGATAACATATTAACAGACATGAGAGAAGCTAGAAGTAACCTTAGTTACAGAGCAGCAGTAGAACAAGAAATCGCTTTCCAAATAAAAACTGCAGTTCCTACTGAGTTTAAAGAAACAGGTAACGATGGATTTGGGTATCCAAAGTACACTCCCTGTAACTTTATCGAACAACTCCAGTTAGTAAAACAAGTAGTTCCAACAATTGGATGGATTGATTAGCCATGATATCCCCTACTTAATTGTAGGGGATTTTTTACGTAAACAAAAATTTAACTAACCAGCATATGAAAAAAAACAAAAAAATTGAACACACAACAGAAATTCTAAAAAAAGCAGCCGAGACCTTTAAGTCTCAAACCTATTTAAGTGCATTGGAAAAAGTATGGCTTGATTACCAACTAAAAATAAGAGAAGATGTCAACTATCCTCTTAAAAACATGGTATTCTTACCTAAAGATGTGGAACTAGCCTACCTAGAAGGGTTACAACGAGACATTATTGCGTCTCAGAGTAGAAAATTAGCTATCTCTATGAAAGCTATGGGTAACATTAGACCCATAATCGTAGTTAGGCTTAAGTTTGACTCAAACAAGTACAAGTATTATGTTCTAGACGGGCAACACAACTATACAGCTCTTCGTGCTTTAGATGCACAAGAAATACCTATAGTAGAAGTGCCAGTTAAAGATATTCCTTCTCTAGTAGAGGTGATAGCTTTGTTAAACTCTTCGTCTAAAGCGTGGACTTTAAAAGATTATGTAAATGCTTGGGGTAACATCCATCCAGATTACGTAACTCTTAAGAACTTGTTTGATAAGTACGATATAGAGTTAAGTATCATCTCTGCTATTTGTGGCGGTAGTACAGTTGCAGGTTCAGGTCCAGGAACTTCTTTAATCAAGTCAGGTAAGTTTAGAATACTTAATCTAGAGGAGTCAGAAAGAAAACTTAGCGACATTACAGAAATTCTGAATTTACTACCAAGAATGGATAGAGCAGCTAACCGTTACTTTATTTTATCTCTACTTAATGTTTTTGCTGAAGTAAAATACACACGACAGCATCAGGCAAGACTTGTAGCATTTGTCTCTACTAAGAGAGAAATATTAAAGTTTGCTCTTAACAATGTAAACGAACTAAAAGAGTTCTTAATGCAAGCTTTTGCTTAAAACGATACCTAGAATTCTTTTATGAGTTCTAGGTATTTTTGTCTTATCGAAACAATTAACTAAATTAGTAATATAAAAAGTTATGAAAAACACATATTATAAACTCACTAAAGACCTTAAGTTAAAGCAAGTGCCTGACTTAGGAAGAATAACAAAAGTATCTCTGTTGTTTAATTTATTGCTTATTGGAACTATAATAGTACTACTTGCTAAAGATCCTATCACTAAAATAATACGTACTCACACACGAGATACTATAACTATTGGTGATGTTGCTCTTACAGATAGTGCTATCCTCAAAGAACTGGTAAACCAAGACTGTGTGTTACCTCCTATGGCTATAGCACAAGCACGTATTGAGACAGGAAACTACGTTTCTAGGGTGTGCGTATCTAACAAAAATCTCTTTGGTATTAAATACCATAAATGTAAATATGTTTTAGGCGAGTTAAATAACCACGCAAGTTATAAATCATATAAAGATAACATCAAATGTTATATTCATATCCAAAATCGTTATCTTCGTAATATAGATGGAAGATACGCTGAGGCAGGAAACTACCTTAGTACAATAAAAGGATTAAAATGAGTAACATAGTTAGAGAAAAGATACAGCAAGAAGCTCTTAATGCAGTCCTTTCGTGTGCCAGGGCAGGACTGCATGTAAGTATGGGTGTAGGTAAAACTTACATCGGTCTACAGTACATCAACAAGCTTGGTGGTAAAGTATTGGTTGTTGCTCCTAAACTTACAATCTTTCAATCTTGGAAAAATGATGCTGAGAAGTTTGAATTAAGTCACCTACTTAATAACATAACTTTTACAAGTTATATTTCCTTGATTAAACATAATCCAAAAGATTATGATATTGTAATTTTAGACGAAGCACATAACACCAAAGATTCTCACGATGAGTTCTTATGTGAATTTAGAGGTAGAGTCCTAGGATTAACAGGAACTCCTCCTAAATACACTTATGGTGAGAAAGGACAGATGATGGAGCAGTACTACCCTATCAAGTATGCTTACAGCGTAGACGAAGCAGTAGATGAAAACATCCTAAATGACTACAGAATCTACATTCACTCTATTCCTTTAGATCGTGACAACAATGTACTTGTAGGTAAGGGGGCTCAAACATTTAAAACTAGTGAATACAAGAATTATACTTGGCTACAAACTCAGATAAGAGATGCTGCCAGTGAGAAACAAGTATTTATGAAACGCATCTTTCTACTTAACGCTATGAAGCAGTTTAAATCTAAGCTTTCCTTTGTAAAGTTTATATCCGAAACTATTCCTGCAACAGATAAGTGCTTATTGTTTGCTAATACTACTGAACAAGCAGATTCTATTTGTAACTATTCTCATCACTCTAAAAACAATAAAGTAGAGAATGCGGAAAATCTTGCAAAATTTGCTAGCGGAGAGATTACTAGACTAAGTGCTGTAGAGCAGTTAAGTGAAGGTATCACAGTACCTAATCTAAAACACATTGTGATTATGCATTCTTACGGTAATGAGAAGAAAGCTTCACAAAAGATTGGGCGTGCACTTCGTCTAAACAAAGATGAAGTTGCTAGTGTACACATACTATGTTTTAAAGATACTGTTGATGAATCTTGGGTAGCAAAATCACTAGAGGACTTTGACATAGAAAAAATTAAATGGGTAAACTGGGGTTACCAAAACAATCAATTCAAAAAATTATAAACCAAATGAAAAATCTAAAAACATTAATCTTCGCAATGGTAATGCTTACGTGCATTACAAAGAGTTATTCTCAATGGATAGTGAAAACTGTCGACAACAAACTAGACAATCCTTACAAGATTGCTTACTGCATGACCTCTGACAAGAAGGCATTACTTAAACTAGAAAAAGTAGGAGATGAGCTTTACTTCTACTTAACAGGAAGTTACTTCTGTGACGAGTCTTTACAAACAGACATAGCCTTAATAGTAAACGGAGAGTCTAAGCGTTACACTTTCACTTGTACTAAATCTGCCGACAACAACACTGTGTTTATCCTAGATGACATTACCTCAATACTTAACGATGACTTCCTCACTGACTTTAAGAGATGTTCTTCTGCCATAGTAAGAGTAAATGAAACTCATTGCACAACAGAAGTCTACAAGTTTACAATGTCTGGTTCTACCAACGCTATTAATGTAATGTCTAAGCAATAACAGACATTAATTAGTTAACATCAAACAACTTTGATCATCAAAAAATGCAAAATATTAACAATAAACAACAAAGTAGCGTTGAATGGTTAATTGAAAAGTGTGCTTGTGCAGATTTGAGACCTGAACTTTGGGAGATCATTAAACAACAAGCCAACGCAATGCACAAGGAGGAGATAATAGATGCTGCAAACAAACTTTTATATCATGGCACAGGACCAGGTAATACAGCAGCAGAACAATACTACAACGAAACCTTCGGAGGAGGTAACAGATGATGTGGATACTTGGAATTTTAGCTGCTGTTATTCTACTTGGATTAAACAAAATTGACAATGATGAACGTGATGAGCGTAGTGACTTGTTCCATTTGTTATTATTTGCACTCATGGCTGTAAGTGTAGTAGCAGGTATGTTAGGGATAAAACAAGCTGGTGTAAAATCAAATAAGCCTATCAAACCTTCTATTGAAATTGTGTGTACAGATGGTAAGTGTGATACTACCTACATCTATAAAAATGTTAAGAAATGAAACTATACACAGAAGAACAATTGCTAAACACTGCTGAGGCGATTAGAGATTACCTTAAAAATTACCCAGAAAAATTTCACGAATCAATGATTAAGAAACATCTAACGGCATTAGCACCAATCACCACAAAAAGAACTCTCATCATCTACAACACCAAAGAAACAACGGAAGAAGAAGCAAGACATCTATTAGAGATTCTAAATTGTGATGATTCAACTTTATGGGACAACGCAGACCATTGCGGAGTTCAGGTAATTGAAGTACCATTAACTTACGGAGGAGATGAGCAATGAAAAAACTATTTATAATATTCCTATTTTCAGGATGCTCTCAAAATAAAACAGAGCATAAGTTAAAAGTTACAGATACAACAATCTACTATGATAGTATGATTTTAATAAATGAATCCCCCTAACAACAAACAAAAAACACTTATGAAAAAATGGAAAGAGAGAAACGATGAAAAATGCATTAAGAGATTATTTACAACAGACTACGTAATTTATGATAAAGCCAACGACCACGTGCTTTCAGATTCATATGGAAGAGTTATTTTATTTGGTGACAAATCGGAAGCAGATTCAGACTGTCGAGGTAATGAAATTGTTATTTCATGTACAGATTTACCCACTGCTTGGCAAGAAGAAATTAAAAAACAACTATGACAAACAATAAACAACAAACGGCAGTGGAGTGGTTTCACCAAAAAACTTGGGCTTTGAAAATTCAATTAGAAAAGGGTGAAATATCAGTAGGTGAATATGCAAATACTTATGCTACTTTATATGAACAAGCCAAAGAAATGGAGAAGGAAAGAATTGAAACTGCATACAACAAAGGAACAGTTCATGGAATTGATTATCCTGAAAGTACACTACCAATAACTGGTGAACAATACTACAACGAAACATACGGAGGTAACAAATGAGCAACGATGAGTTAGAATTTTTTGACCACGACGTAACAGAAAACGTCACAAGACTTCTCACTAAGTATAGTAGAACTAAGGATGATGATATGTTACTTGTAGCAACGTACTACTACACTTACTATCCGAATCTAGTAAAACTAAGTGCTATGGACTTTCTTAAGAAATTTGCTGAATCAAAATTAGTATCTTCTGACCTTATCACTAGGACTCGTAGAAAATTACAGGAACACAATCCTGAACTACGAGGAACCAAGTGGAAAGAAAGACACCACAAACAAGCTGAAGTTAAGTCTGACTTAAGAAAAGTGGATCAGTTTAGAAACTCTATCTGATGGACGAGATAAAATTTGACTTACAGGGATTTACACTTAAACAGTACTGTATGCTCATTCTTCGGGATGAGCTAGAGTACACTTTTACTAAATCAGGTGATAAGTTAGGTATAAGTAGAAATGCTGCTTCAAATGCATACAGAAGGGCAAAACGTAAACTTAACAATTAACTATTTGCATTATATAACAGAAGATATTAACTTGCAACATTATAAACCTAAAAACTAAAAACACACCTATGGATCAAATCAACATCATTATCGGACTAGCAGTTTTATTCCTTATCGGAACTGGAGCTATCATTGCTTTAATCAGAAGAGTCAAAGAACTAGAAGATTCTTTAGAACAAAAGACTACTTCTGCTACTTTTTATTGTAAAGAAAGTTTAAATCGTTTTGAGGAAATCTCTCAACTTCGTATGAAACTATTGGGCTTAAAAGAAGACAAAAGCAAATTACAAGAAGAAGTTGCATCACTAAAAGCAGGAATTAAAGTAATTAACGACAGAGCAACAGCTCTTACTGCAGAATTAGAAGCAACAAAAGCAACTAAAGAAGTTACTAGTGAGGTAGTCGAAGAAACTATCACTCCTGCTGCTACTTTAAGTGCCCCTACAACTATTTCTGTAAGTTCTACTCAAGCCCCACTTAGAAGTGGTAACAAGAACAAAAGAAAGAAGTAATGTTTGACAAGAAACCTACTAACAAGTATCGTGAGACAACTTACGAAAAAGAAGAACGTAGGTATTTTGGATTTGCTTGTCCTGTATGCGATAGGCCTTTAAGTCAACAAAGGCCTATTTGCTTTGCTTGTCCAATACACCCATTAGAGTATTACGAAAAAAAGGAAGAGAATCGTAACAAAAATCACATTTAATGACTAATAAAGTAGACACACCAACTATGCGTAAATTACAATCATTACAAGGCAAAATAACAGCTGAGTTTGTAGATTATTGTAACTTAAATAACATAAATTTGCGGGATTGGTATCGTTGGCAATTGCACTTAATTTGGCAAAGGAGAAAAGACGGCAAGCAATTGAAAAATGACACCTATAAAAGAAAACACGAAAAATGATGTTAACAGGTTCAGAAATGTACAAAATACAATATTCCTCAGGCAAAGGTAAGAGTGAGTTAATTAGTATCTTACAAAAAGATGGCGAGAATTGGGGTTTATTAAAAGATCCAATAATTGAAGATATGTTAGTAAATAAATTTATTAAAAACGACCATTACAACCTACATAACGAAAACATAGGCTATGGTCAAATTATAGTAACAGAACGATTTGCATACATCACAGGAAGTTTTGAAATACCAAAAAAATAATTAAAATAATATGGAAAATGTAATGCCAGAATTTACTCCTGAACAAATGAATCAGGCAGTAGAAAAAAAAGGAAACGAAATCTTTGATATGTTTTTTGAAGTAGTAAACCCACAAATCACAGATGCTGTAACACAATTATCTCCTACTCTAGGTAAAGAGATTGCAAAAGCATGTGCTTTAGCTCACATTAGGCCGTTTAAAAGTCCTTTTGAAAGTTTACCTAAGGAAAAGCTCGAGGGATTGAATGGAGCAGCTCTAGAAAGACTAGGAATGGTTTTTGAATTTTGGAAAGGCGTGGAAGCCTACCTACAAAGTAAATAAACACAGATTACTCTCAACCATCTACAAAGAGGGCTCCAAAAGGGTCCTCTTTTTCTTTTTTATCTCGATATAACTAAACAATAAGAAAAACTAACCTAAAACAAAAAAAGTTATTATGCCAGATTTTGAAAATGAACCAAATTTAACAGAAGGAATTGCTGTAGAAGTTCCTCAGCCAGTTATTACTTATGATTACCTGAACATATCTCAGGATCTAAGTATACGACTTACGGCTATCAATGACAATCGAATTGCTGCCGCTATCCTAAAGCTTACTCATGGTTTTGGAGCATCTATCCCCAAAATACCTACTAACTTAAACTATCTTGGAATAAGTATAGATGACCCTACTAAACTGTCTTATATGACGTATGACAGGGTTTCTAGAGCTTACGACAGTGGACAAGGACATAGGATTTGGGAAGACAAAGACTACCGTTATCACAGCGGTGCAGGTAAAGTAGTTAAGAAGTTACTTTCTTCAATTCCTCATCTGACTTGCTTAGAGGGTTTTGTAAGAGAAGAACTTGAGTTTAAAGGGATGTCCCTTGAAGAAGTTTCTATTATCAACCTTGCAGAACTATTTACCGAAACAGACTTTGACCAATTCAACAATCGATTCCGTATCGAAGGATTTAGGCAGGGAGATTCTGGTGAAGTAATCTATGTAAAGGGTCATTGGATTGCAGAACTGTATCACGAAAAGAACTATGCTTCTATTTCAGGTAACTTAGGTAACTCTTGTATGCGCTATGATAGAACCAATGGGTATCTAGACATCTACACAAAGAACCTAAACATCTGCAAGATGGCCGTATTACTAAACCAAGAAGGTAAAGTACAAGGTAGAGCTTTAGTGTGGACAGTTGGAACTACTGATTACTACGACAGGATTTATGCTACTTCAGATCTTATACAAGATAGAATGAAAGCTTTCTTCTTAGTTCAAGGTATTAAAACTTGTTATCCTGGATATTTCCCCCATGAAGAAGTTGTAATAAAGCAAGACACTACAAATCTTGACATCAACAAAAGAGTACTTCTAAATCATCGTCACTACCCTTACATGGATAGCTTAAAGTTCTTGACTTCAGATTATAACATTCTTAGTAACGAAGTATCTAACATGGATAGCTCGTCTGAGTACCTACTCCTAAATGATACTGCAGGTAGCTATGAAGAAGTAGGTAGCGATAATTCAGCAGAGTGTCATGCTTGTGGTAGGGAGATGGATGAAGATGACACTTGTTATGTAGATTTACGTACTGACGACAACTATAACGAAAATATTTGTTCTCGTTGCAGTGTGTACTCAGATCATCATAGCACTTACATAACTCGTGATAATGCTACTTATATAGAAAGCATTAGTGATTGGGTACTAAGTTCAGAAGTAATTAGAGACTGGGACAATAACTATATCTTAGCTGAAGATGCAGTAGAGTTAGTGGATGGTTCTTATGCTCACCACGATGATGAAGACATGTATGAATACGCTAGTGGAGGTTATTTCCTAATGAGTAATACCAACTTTGAGGCTATTGAGTGGAACGATTCCTATTACAAGCCCGAAGAATGTTTACAGGCTACCAACGGTAATTATTATCCAATAAAGGTTACTCAAGAACACGAAGGAGAGATATGGTATAAACCAGATCTTGACGCTTACTTAAACTTAAACTTAATTTAAAGCCATGAACAACTGGGTTAACAACACAATTAGAAAAATAGAAAATTTGAAAAACGCAACAAGACAAAACAGAAATAAAGTTAAGTTACAAGTAACTAAAACTCCACCAAGAGATGTAATTAAAGTAGAGTCTCTAACGGCTATACCTAATATGCATCTAGAAATAAAGCCTGACTATGAGAAATTGACAATGCTACTTGACATGAGAACCTATTCTAAGGGACCAGCTCAAGATAAGTTCATTGAGAAACTACAAACTCATTTCTCTACTTTAGGTGCAACTACTACCAAAGATGCCTATGGAAACTTATACGTAACTAAAGGTAATGCTGAATTCTATCCTTGTGTAGTAGCACATACAGACATCAACCAAGAGGTAAGACATAATGTTAAAATTATGACTGCATATCCTTGGATGTTTGGCTTTGACACAGAAGAAGCAGAACAGTGCGGTATGGGTGCAGACGATAAAGTCGGTGTCTACTTTGCAGTACACATGTTTGATTTATTTGACAATATAAAACTATTCTTCCCCAAAGACGAGGAGGTAGGTCTTATAGGTACTTACAAAGCAGACAAACACTTCTTTACAGATTGCAGTATGCTTGTCCAACTAGACAGGAACTCTTACAAGAATGACTTAATTACTTACACAAATGGTCTTACCGTATGTAGTGATGAGTTTGTAACAGCTGCTGGCTCTATCATGGATAAGTATATGTACAAGAAAAACAACGGCAGTTGTACAGACATCGGTGGTCTAAAGAAGTACGATACGGTAAATTGTGTAGCAATGAACGTATCTTGTGGTTACATCAATGAGCATGGTGACAACGAGATGATTTCTATACCTCACTTTGAAAATGCAATTAACTTTGGTTATGAATTACTGAAGATGGGCGTAGACAAAGTTTGGCAACACAAAGCAGAAATTCCTGTGTATGAGAACACTCGTTACAGCGGTTATGGAAGCTATGGTACTTATGGTACTGGGTATAGCTGGGGTGCAAAAGCTGACAAAAGCTTTGACTTGTTTGATGACTTAGAGGATGAGAAAGTTAAAGTAAACTCTTACATAGCAAACACACCTGCAGGAGCCATTAAACTTCCTCTAGATTGTAAGGACCAAGACGACTATTTCAATGAAATGTATCCTGATTTGCACTTGTTAGAGCTCAGAGACAAGTATCTAACTCATACGATTGGTTATCCATCTTACGTAGACAACGAACCATCCGTACAGAGTGATATTGACGAAGCTTTAACAGATTTACTTTGCCCTAATTGTTGGGGACCTGTAGAGGTGGATAATAGTTTATTGCTATACGTTACTTGCGACTGTTGTGAAAGCACTTGGAACATACCTAATGAAGGCTGTGAATAATTTATCGTTTAATTGCTATGGAGAGAGTCTGGATACAAGTCCAGATTTTCTCTTGGCAAAAAGAGCCTATGAAGAATCTTTAGTAGATTGGAATGAGGGGGATAATAATGCAAAAAATGACTTGCAAATTTCAGAACACATCCCTAATTTTGATACCCCGCTAAAGAAAAAGCTTCATCTAAAACAACTAACTAACAATGAAAAAGACATTTTACGAGACAATGTGGAGCCTGTTGGAGAAACAGGGAATCCTACAAAAATGGTTTGATGAAGGTCTTTTAGTTACTAAGAAAAATACTACATTTTGGACACCAAAAGCTCTAGAAATCCTAGAGCTTGAGGCGTCTATTGGAGGTGTTAATCTAAGTGACCAAGAGCCTAAAAAGACAGCCAGAAAAGTAACTTCATCAGTAGTAGTTGGATTGCTTGATTGGGTAGAAGAGTTTACTAATAAGTTTAGTGCTAAAAATATTGGAATAGCAGGAAAAGGTGGAAACATGAAAGCAATCGTTAAAAAGATGCATCTATTTCTAGCAGAATACGACTATACCAAAGAAGAGATTTTAGCAGGTGTAGACTTATATCTAGACAATCTTAAAAGAACTAACAGTATGGCTTTTGTACAAGAAGCTCACTACTTTATTAACAAACTACATAATGGAGTTCAGATAAGTAATTTGGCAAAGTGGTGTGATGAGGTTAGAAATGGTAACAATAAACGATATACTAGCCACACAATACTTTAATTTTTTCTTTTCCCTCTTGAACAAGCAACCCCTATGAAAAGTTATGTCACACCAGTTAGTTAATTTTCAACAATTAGTAAATGTAATAGAGACCAACAAAAGAATCAAAGAAGAGGGAGGAATTACTTCTATCTTAGGTCCTTTTGATAGGCTATCACAGCACTACGGGGGATTTACTAAAGGCTCATTAACAGCCATTACCGCATCTTCAGGTGTAGGTAAAACAAAGTTTGTAAAATACTTGACAGTACACAATGTGTTGCGAAAAACACATAAGACCAATATCAAAGTCAAGATATTTTATTTTGCATTAGAAGAAAGCCAAACAGATTTTTGGTTATCATTTATTTCAAGCTATCTATACCAACAACATAAGTTGAACATAAGTATAGCACAACTAAAATCAATAGGCAACTTTAATGTGAGTTCTGATTTGATGAGTAAAATCAAAGAAGCAGAGAGATACATTAATGTCTTACAGGATACGGTAGAGTGTATAGATTACATCAGAAATCCTACGGGTATTCTTAAGTATGTAAAATCATACTTTGAGAACCCTGAGATAGGAGAATATGTGTATAAAGAAATGCCTGACGGTAGAAAAATACTTACTGGGTATAACTATAAATCAGATAATCTGTGGGTATTTTGTATAGTAGACCATATTAGTTTGCTTTACAATGAAACTATACCTGATAGTAAGATGAAGTACACTCCTTATCAAACTTTTGATTTAATGGTTAAAGACTATATGTTGGATGTCTTTTCCAAAAGATTTAAGATGGTCAATGTTGTTGTACATCAGCAAACTCCTTCATCAGAGAAAGCTGTATACACAAACAAAGGACATCTTATTGAAGAGAAGATAGAACCTTCTTTAGAAGAGTTACACATTAACAAAGGCGTACACCAAGATTACGAGATTGTGTTGGGATTGTTCAACCCATCACGTTACGATATAGAAACTCACAATGGATATGACATATCTATCTTGGGAAGAAACTATCGTTGTCTTAAATTCCTTAAAGACAGACACTATGGACTAGAAAATGCTAGTTTAGGGTTACATTTTGAAGGAGCAAGTGGGTTTTTTCAAGAACTTCCTCGTGCTGAAACGATGAGTACTGGAGCCTATTACGAACAATTTAGAGAGAAAAAGTAAACATGTTAAAGAAAATTAAATTAGGACATCATTTAAACATCATTTTTAGTGAAATGGCTAACCAAGTAGGTACAGACATAACTAAAATAGATATATTACAAGACGAATGGCATGAAGCATATGAGTGGTCAGTTGAGGAAGAGAAGAAATTCCAAGATTGGCTTTATAAATATTTAGTGACCAATAACGACGCTCTAACTGAGATATCTACCTATCGACCAAATGAACCATTTACCACAACCGAACTGATGACATTAGTAAAAGAGTTCACATTGTTTTATGGCTGGGCATTGAAAGAAGACGCTGACTTGGAAAATATAAAAGAACATAAACCAAAGAAAACTAAAAACTAAAAAAAATGTCAAGCAAATTAATCGCAGTCGTAGGACCCACAGGTAGTGGGAAATCAACATCAGTTAAAAATCTAGATCCAAAAGAAACTTACATTATCAATGTAGCTCGTAAAGAACTTCCATTCAAAGGCTCTAACAAAATGTACAATTTAGAAAACAAGAACTATGCAGAAATAGATGAAGCCCTGCAAGTTGTTAAGTATCTTCAAAGTATTAATGAGAAAGCTCCACACATCAAGAATGTAATTTTAGAAGACTCTAATTACATCATGGGATTTAACATGGTCAGAAAAGCCACAGAAACAGGCTTTACTAAATTTTCGGTAATGGCTAAGGACATGGTCACGTTATTAACGGAGGCCCGCAAACTAAGAGACGACTTGAAAATTTTCTACTTTTCCCATCCCGAGGAAATTATGGACGATGGATCAATCGTTTCTTACAAAATGAAAACAGCTGGGAAGTTGTTGGATAATCAGATTGTGTTAGAAGGTCTATTCACAGTTGCTTTGTATACCCATGTGTCAGAAGATAATCAGGGTAACGCAACTTATGAATTTGTAACTAACAGATGGAAGAAGTATCCAGCTAAATCACCTGATGGAATGTTTCCTGAAACCCGTATTCCTAATGACTTAAAACAAGTGTGTGAGCACATTGATGAGTATTATTCTTAAACTAACAAAAGTAAAAAGTTAAAAGCAAAATTATGAATTTAGACAATTTAGAAACCAGAACAAGCGGTACAAGCAACAAGAAGTTGTTTACAGGTATTGCACCAATCAAAATCGTAGCAGTTAATCCAACTCGTGAGCAAATTGCAGCTCTTTATGAGGTAGATGTAGAGAAAGTAAAAGAACCAAACTATTTTACAGAAGATAGTACACGTATTGACTTCTTCTACAAGAATCATGAAAGCCTTACTACTCCATTCTTGGGTAAGTTTGCGTTATTTATCAGTGCTCAAACTCGTGTTAGCCAGTCTGGAAAGACACAGTATATTGACAACCATAGCAAAGTAACGTGGGCAGATAGTCTTGGAGATTTATCTGAGCGTAACAGCAAATTGGCTGACTACAATAAATTGAAGTTAGACAACGTACGTGAGGCTTTGCGTGGAGAAGAAGATTTGTACACCTTACTACGTTCTTATGGTAACATTGATACCAACAATTCTGCTCTTATGTTAGATGATATTAAGAATGTCATCAAAGGTAATGTGAAAGAATTGCGTGATTTCTTTGACTACTTCAATAAGAAAGATGGAGGTGTTAGAGTGCTTATGGGCGTTAAAGACGGTCAGTATCAAGATGTTTGGAACAGTTTGTTCTTAACTTTGACTGCTAAGATTAGCGACTATACAAAGAACAAAATCACTGATTCTAACTATGGTTACAAACACCACTATGGAGATAATCTTCAGTTCAAAGAATACATTGCAGATGCAGAACCAAATACTGTAGAAACTGGTAATGATTCTTGGACAACAGACGATGATCCATTCGGAGATGTGCCTAGTGCAACCCCTGCCAAATCAGAAAGTCCTTTTGAGGATGATTTGTTTGGATAATTAAATCTAAGTACCATTAGTTAGTAAACTAAGGGGTGCTTATAGTACCCCTTTAGTTTATTATATAAAAAACATGAACCTAGACAATTTTAGAACAGTTATAGATACTCCTAAACTCTTACAAGCTTTTAGTGAGGAACAAATTATGGAGTTTTACTTCGGGGAACCCATTAAGTTAAAGCATCCGTACTTAAATCCGTTTCGGAAAGACAATTTTCCAAAGTGTTATTTCTTCTACACAAAGATGGGGCAACTAGTCTTCAATGACTTTAGTGCAGGTAAACAATATAACTGCTTTACTATTGCTAACCTACGATGTGGAGAGAAATTGACAGCTCAACAGATTTACAACCAAATGTCTAATCTTCATGTGCTAGATGTTCCTAAACCTACTATCAAGTATGATCCAGACGATACTGAGTCAGCCACTACAATTAAAGTAGAGGTGATGCCTTATGATAAGAAAGATTTAGTGTATTGGGAGCAGTTTAACATTACTTTGGAGACTCTTAAAAGGTTTAATGTGCGTAAAGTAAGAAAAGCGTGGATTAATGGTGAACTTAGATATTTATACTCAGACAAAGATCCTTGTTACAGATACTTAGAAGTTGATAAGATTAAACTCTATCGTCCTTTTAACAAGAAAGTTAAGTTTCGCAATAACTACAGTCTTCAGTTAGAGTGTACTTCTATGCTACCAGAAAGAGGAAATAAACTCATTATAAGTAAAGCAACAAAAGACGTAATGGTCTTCTCTACTTTAGGAATTAATGCTGTTTGTCCAACAACGGAAGCTAGTAGACTTACTCAAGAAACTTTAGATGACTTATGCACTAGATTTAAGAAAGTATATGTATGGTATGATTCTGATGAACCTGGAGAACAACTATCTACTAATCTATGTAGCAGAGATAGAAGACTTATCAGAATTAGTCACAATAATATGTTAGGTAAAGACACTAGCGACATTGTCAAAAATCATGGAATCAAAAAACTAATAGAATTATGCAAACAATACGAAATATTGTAGAAATTGTAGTTAAAGAATGCTCAAAGGATGTGCCTAATGTAGATGCTTGGTATTTAGAAAAAACTATTGCAAGGATTTTGGCTTTAGACTCAATCAAACCATACAAGAATAAAACCTATGGTAGTATTGTAAAGAAAAAACCTTTTAAGATTAAAGGATACAGACCAATGACTAAAGAGGAATTAAAGATTGTTCAAATAGTCTGTGATTTTAACCATTCTGACTTCAATTTGGTTTTATCTAGTAGTAGAGTAAGAGGTGTAGTTGAGATTCGAATGATTCTTATTTGCTTCTTGTACTACTATAGATCATACACTTATTCTGATTTGGGCAATATGTTTGGTAGAGACCACAGTACTATTATTCACAATACAGGTACTCATGAAGATTTACTAGAAAGCGACCCTTTGTATGTTATAAAGTATTTTAACACAATTGTCAAACTTAAAGAAGAAATGCCTCATTTGTTTATCAATAAAGATGTACTAGAGAACCAATCATCCGAATATGCCAAAATCAAAGCAGACAGAAAAGCCAAAAGAATAAAAAATGCAATTAACTAAACGAATAAATATACCAGATGATTGGTATAAGCGACTAAGAAGCTACATAGAATCTGAGCATTTTAGTAAAGTAGCAAATCACATTAAAACTAAACGAGAAGAAGTAGAGGTATTTCCCCCTAGTAAAGAGATATTTAGGGCATTCCAACTAACTCCTTTAAGTAAAGTATGTGTAGTAGTGATAGGTATGGATCCATATCCTACACTCTACAAAAACAAACCTGTGGCATGTGGGCTATCATTTGCACCTCGTGACCGAGAATATGTTCCTCCAAGTCTTAGAAAGATTTATGACAGAATTAAAGAGGACTTTTACGACAGCGAACTAACCTTTGCTGTTGATTTAGATATTGAGTATTGGGCAAAACAGGGTATACTTATGCTCAACGCAGCGTTAACCGTTGAGCAGGGTAAACCTGGAAGCCATATGAAAGTATGGGAACTGTGGACCAAAGAGGTAATTAAAGCCCTTAATGAGCACACTACTGACATTATCTTCTGTTTATGGGGTAAAGATGCACAAGCTTTTAAAACACAAATTGCTGATCATCATGTTATCTTAGAGTCAGAACATCCAGTAGCGGCAAACTATCAGGGCAGACCTTGGAATTGTAACCACTTTATTGAAGTAAACAAACATCTAGAAAAAGCTAACTTAAACACAATTAATTGGATTAAAACATGACAGACAAGAAATTAACCGCATCCGAAGATTTTCAACAAACACTAGATCAACTAGTAAACATGGTAGAAGATAGAGTTGCTAAAGAAGTAAGCAACTACATCATTGATTTTGTTATTCATCGTATAGATGAGTTGCAAGATGCTGACCAGAAAACAGAGTACGATTATTGCGAGATTACAGGAAGAGTAAATGAACTCAAAGAATTACTAAAAACACTAAGAAACTTAAAACACTAAAACATGAATGCACAAGAATTATTAACCACATCAAAAACTGATTGGACAGTCGAAAAGAGAGCTTTGTTTGGCCCTAACGGAGAAACAACCAATGGCTACGGAATTTTCAGAGCAGACAACGACCGTTGTTTAGGTCTAGTTGGAGGCAAGTACACTATCACCCAGAATCACGAGGTTCTGGACATGCTAATGGATGCTGCGGGAGCTGTAAACATCCCTGCGGTACGTGGCGGTGCTCTAGGAATGGGCGAAAGGATTTACTATCAGTTTCAATTACCTGAAGTAACTATCGGTGGCTCTAAAAACATGCGTTACTTGACAGGTCTTACGGCACATGACGGCTTGACTAAAATTGGCTTTGGTGCAACTAATGTAGTTGTTATTTGCCAGAACACATTCTTCCAAGCATTTAAAGATTGCGAAGCAGTTAAACACACACCTAACCACAAAGAAAGGTTAGGGGGTATTATCAACTCTTTGCGTGAATCTATGAATGCAGAAGAGCAGACAATTGAACGTATGATTCAGATGAGCAATACAGTAGTACCTGCAAAGATTGATGATGATTTCTTGTTTGAGATTATCGGAGGTCACTTGGAGTCTACTCGTAGTACTAATCGTCTGAATGATTTAAAAGCAGCAATGTCTACAGAGTATGCAGCACACGGTGAGTCAGCTTACGGATTGTTTAATGCAGTTACACGTTTCACTAATCACATGACTACTTACAAAGACATTGATGCTAAACGTAAGGCATTGATGTTTGGTTCAGGTGCTCGTATTAATCAGCGTGCTTTTGACTTGATTGAGAACAAGTTTGTTACCAGCAGACCAGTAGAGATTTACATCTAATGTCTAATAACAAAGGAAAACAGAATAGCCTAAGGAAAGCTTGGGTTATTCTTTTCCTTTGTATATTGTATTATGTTATCAAGAAAACCAACACAGGCTAAAAAGATTCCAGTTAAGGGAGAACCTGTAAATAAAGACAAAGCTGTTATTGAGACAATTTGCACAGAATGTGGCAAAAAACGTCCATATAGTAACAAAACGAAGAAGTTATGTGCCGTTTGTGTGAAAAAATCACAAATAGTTAAAGTTAAGGAGCGTAAGGATAAAGCACGTAAAAAGAAAGCTGAGTCTATCGGGGTACTGACCAAGAAACTAGACAGAATATTTAGTGTATATGTCAGATTATCAGGTATTAAACATGAGCACAGTGCGAAATGTTTTACTTGTGAGAAAGTTTTACACTGGCGAGAGATACAATGTGGACATTTTCAGTCGAGAAGATTCTATTCAACTCGATTTCATGTATTAAATTGCAAGCCCCAATGCTACGGATGTAACATCGGCTTAAGTGGTAATCAATACATTTTTGGAGTAAACTTAGATAAACTACATGGTGAGGGTACAGCTGAATTAATGGTACGTACATCACGAGAGGTTAAAAAGTTTACTAGTGAAGAGATGATGAATTTGATTACTGTTTATGAAGATTTAGTAAGCGAATTGAGGAAGACACTTAACGTTTGGGACTAGTAATGGGATTGTATTTTGTATCAGCAGACACAGAACTTCAAAAGGAGATGCAAGAATCTTCTTATGAAGGCATTAGAGCATGTAGTATAGACACATGTCTTAAGTATTTAAATACTCAAGAAGTACTTGGATTTGACATCGAAACTTTGGGTTTTGACCCATACAGAGATCGTATTGTATGTATTCAATTGGGTAATGCTGAGAATCAGTTTGTAATTGATACAAATACAGTAGACATTCAAGTATTTAAAGAGATTCTGGAAAACAAAGAACTAATTGGTCACAACTTAAAGTTTGACATTAGATTCTTAATACATAACAGAATTGTACCTAAGAAAATATTCGATACATTCATTGCAGAGAAGACTATCTACCTTGGAGTAGATAAGCATAAGTGTTCTTTAGCAGATTGTGTGGATAGATATTGTGGGGTGTATATGGACAAAACTCAGCGACTTAATATTACAGGTAAATTTACTCCTGAATTCATTAAGTACAGTGGTAAGGACGTAGAGCATCTACATGTTGTTAAGAGTAACCAAGAGCAGTTAATTAAAGAAAAGAACTGTGAGTTATCTATAGAACTAGATAATCGTTTTGTAATTGTGCTTTCTTATATAGAGTACTGCGGTATGAAGCTAGATGTGAATAAATGGCTCGACCGCTTAAGGAAAATAAAGAATGAGGCAGAAGAATTAAGAAGAGAATTAGATTCCTACTTAATAGAAAACGGCTATGATAAGTTCATAGACAGACAAGGTGATTTGTTCAGTCCTGGATTACATACTTCTATCAACTGGAACAGCGCAACTCAAGTCATTCAATTGTTTGAAATGATGGGTGTAGATGTTGAAATAATAGAAAAAGGTGTAGCTAAAAAGACAACAGAAGCAGGACACCTTTCTAAACAAATAGAACAATTTCCTATCTTAAAAACATACATCCGATACAAAGAATGTCAAAAGAATATCGGTACGTATGGTGAGAACTGGTTGAGATTAATTAATCCTGTAAGTGGTAGAGTACACACAAGTTATAAGCAGTTGATGAACACAGGACGCTTATCTAGTGGTGGAAGAAACAAAGCTACGGGAGAATCTTATCCTAACTTTCAAAACATTCCTAGTGATAAAGAAACTAGAGGTTGTTTTGTAGCAGAAGAAGGAAATACATTAATAGGTTGTGATTACACTGGTCAAGAACAAATTGTTCTAGTAAACAAGTGTCTTGACGAAAACTTATTATTGTTCTACAGGAAGAATCTTGGAGATATGCATTCATTTGTAGCCTCTAAGATGTACCCTGAGCTAGACGATGTGCCACTTGATACAATCAAGGAAGAGCACAAAGATAAACGTCAAGCAGCTAAGGTAGCAGGATTTGCTATCAACTATGGCGGTAGTGGGAAAGGTATTGCAGATCAACTAGGGTTAAGTCTAACTCAAGGTCAGCATATCTATGATTCCTACTTCAGAGCCTTTCCTGGATTAAAATCATACTTTGAAAAAGCCAAACAATTCGGACTAAAGAACGGCTTTGTATTGATTTCAGAAGTCACAGGTAAAAAGTCCTACGTGGATAATTATGAATGGTACATGGAACAAAAGGATAAGATTGATAACGATGCCTTTTGGAAGAGTTACAAGAAACATAAGGCAAGCAATACACCTACCTTTAGAGAGCTTAAGAAAGTAGTACAAGCTTATTCAATGAAAAAAGGTGAGATTGAACGTATGTCATTGAACTATCCAATCCAAGGAGAATCCTCAGAAATTACCAAGTTATCTTGTGTGATGTTCTGGAGTGAGTATCTGGTTCCAAATAACTTATTGTTTACAGTGAAATTTGTAAACACAATTCACGACGAGAACTTAATTGAATGTCCGCTGTCATTGGCAGAAGATTGTGCAAAAGCACTACAAATAGCTATGGAGAAAGCGGGTACTAAGTTTTGTAAAACTGTACCTTTAAAAGCTGACCCTTGCATAGCACCTTATTGGAAAAAATAAAACTAACTAAAACAAAGAAAAATTATGGGAGCAAGTTTAATTGAAGTAAGAGGCAGAGGAGCCTCAATGCGTGAGGCATACAACAATGTAGTAGAAGATGCCACTTACGAACACGGAAATGATCCGTATAATGGAACTATTAACACTAGTAACGGAATTGTAGATGTAACTAAAGAGTTTAGAGCATCAGGTAAAAGTATGGATGAATATGTAGATTATCTTTACGAAAATAATAAGTTACAAAAGTGGGGACCTGCACTAGGTATTTGTGTCAGTGAGCCAATAGTTAATACCAACAAGATTAAAACTCAAGTTGCTACTACACCTCAAAAGGGAACTCGTACCTGGAAGACAGTCTACCAAGTAAAAGTATACAACGGAGATGTTATTGCTAGTAGCGAGTTTCAGATTGATGCTATTAAGAAAGCTCGTGAGTACACTGAGAGAACCAAAGAAGCTACGTCTGTGCATATTTCTAAGCAGTTAGTAGGTAGTAAAACACTAGTCTCTGAGATTACTTATAAGAAAGCAGACAAAGAATGTCCTGGTTTCTATC